>ERZ808028.747-NODE-747-length-23618-cov-9.697889_pt1 | contig 23618 bp, 17 predicted proteins | sample MGYA00380184_ERZ808028 | MGnify/ENA primary metagenome ERZ808028 (study PRJEB31490, sample SAMN06133397) | mouse gut metagenome | isolation source: J8_1 | host: mice | place: China: Chengdu | collected 2015-05 ...
TTGTATGGCTTTATTCTATCAAAAACTGTAAACGATGTCCTTACACTTTTTGTAAACTATCTTATTACACTTTACACTGCGTTCGCCCGCGGACGGATAAGAATGTCTGTCCCTGCGCGTGAAACAAATGTGTTTTGTGCCGTGGGCGGGACGGACAGCCGCAAGGGCTGTCTCTACGGTTTTTGCGTCTTTGATGATACTGCGGCGTGGCAAGCCCCCGCCCTACCGAGGGTAAAAATTCACTTTGTGCGCTGTGCGATTCTTCGCCTGCGGCTCAGAATGACAAAAGTTGACGCTCGTACAGCGTATTATATTGCCATTTCAAATATGCACAGGCAAAAACGAAATCCGCCCGCAGGCAAAGCTTGGGGCTTACCTGCGGGCGAAATGTTGGATTTTCAGAGTTTCTTCCTTAGAAGATACTGTAATTGACAACCAGAGCCGCGAAAACGATAGAGACCATCGACAGCAGCTTAATCAAAATATTGATGGCGGGACCTGAGGTATCCTTAAACGGGTCTCCGACGGTATCGCCGACCACAGCAGATTTATGCTGGTCGCTCCCCTTGCCGCCATGTTCGCCGCTTTCAATATACTTTTTCGCGTTGTCCCACGCGCCGCCGGAGTTTGACATAAATACTGCCATCAAAAAGCCTGTTACCGTCGCGCCTGCCAACATACCTACAACGCCTTTATAACCGAGAATCAGTCCGACGGCAATCGGTGTAACAACTGCGACGATAGTCGGCAAAATCATTTCGTGCAAGCTGGATTTTGTGCAAAGGTCAACACAGGTTGCATAATCGGGGTCTGCTTTGCCTTCCATAATGCCTTTAATCTCTCTGAACTGACGGCGAACCTCCACAACGATGCTTTGTGCCGCACGGCCGACAGATTCCATCGTCAGCGCCGCAAAAAGGAACGGCAGACAGCCGCCGATAAACAAGCCAATCAGCACCACGGGATTCATCAGACTGAAATCCTCAAAGGAGACTGCTGCGTCTACGGTTTTGACCTTTTCAATATACGAGGCAATCAGCGCGAGCGCCGTCAGCGCCGCTGAGCCGATTGCAAAGCCCTTGCCCGTTGCCGCCGTTGTATTGCCGAGGGAATCCAATGCATCGGTGCGCTCTCTGACCTCGGGCGGAAGTCCTGTCATTTCCGCAATACCACCGGCATTATCTGCAACAGGGCCGTATGCATCAGTTGCCAAAGTAATTCCGAGTGTGGAAAGCATACCGACAGCCGCCAACGCAATACCGTACAGCCCCATTGCCGTCGAAACCGCACCGCCTGACACAAAAAACGCACAAAGTACGCTGACAGAAACAATTGCAATCGGTAATACAGTGGATTTCATACCTAAACCCAAACCGCCGATGATAATCGTCGCCGAACCTGTTTCGGAAGTTGCGGCAAGCTTTTTCGTAGGCTTATACGTATCTGATGTGAAATACTCCGTGGAAAGTCCAATCAAAATACCCGCAACCAAACCTGCAATAATCGCAAAATACAGACCGATATTTTCTCTGCCGAGCACACACCAAACCACCGGCAAAGCCACCAAAGCAATGGCGACTGCACTTAAATTTGTACCGCGGCGAAGTGCCTTTAAAAGTACTTTTTGGTCAATACTCTCCCCTGTACGCACAAAAAATGTACCAAGAATTGACATGATAATCCCCAACGCCGCCAAAAGCATCGGCACAGCCATCGCCTTGATACTGCCGCTGAATGCGGAAACACCGAGCGCCGAGGCGGAAATTACAGAGCTGACATAAGATTCGTACAAATCTGCGCCCATACCCGCAACGTCGCCGACATTGTCGCCGACATTATCAGCAATCGCGGCAGGATTGCGGGGGTCATCTTCAGGAATGCCCGCTTCGACCTTACCGACCAAATCCGCGCCGACATCGGCGGCCTTTGTAAAAATACCGCCGCCCACGCGCGCAAACAACGCCATGGACGAAGCACCCATACCGAACGTAAGCATGGTTGTGGAAATCATTGCAGGGTCAAGTTTAAAAGCAAACTTTAAAATAAAGAACCAAACAGAAATGTCCAAAAGCCCTAAGCCGACAACGGTAAAGCCCATAACGGAACCCGCCGAGAATGCCACACGCAGTCCGCTGTTCAGACCCTGACGGCACGCATTCGCCGTTCTGCTGTTGGCAAGAGTGGCGATTTTCATCCCGATGAAACCCGAAAGCCCGGAGAAAAATCCGCCCGTGACAAAGGCAAACGGCACAAACCAGGTCAACAGCTTGCACGCCGCCATAATACAAAGCAACACGAACATTCCGCCGAAGAAGATGGCAACCACGGAATACTGCCGTTTCAAATACGCATTCGCGCCGGCACGGATAGATTTTGCGATTTTTTGCATCTGCTCCGTACCCTCAGAAAAATTCAGCACTTTTTTCGCGGTTACTGCCGCAAAAACAAGTGCTATTACTGCGCCTAAGAACGTGAGCAAAACCAAATATTTTTCCACAACATCGTCCCCTTATGAAGTTCATAGGATATTGTTAATTATATACCGAAAAAACTATATTGTCAATCATTTAACAATCGAATCTGCATTTTCTTGTAAATTTTCTTGCAAAATTTTAAAAATCTTGTCGATATATACACGATAATCTGAATTCAAAAAACTATCCTCCTGCATTTTTCACGGAATCAAAACCGATTTCACAGCTTTTTCATAAAACGCTGTTGCATTATCACAAATATCATGTGTCTTTTCTGTTAAGCCCGAAAAAGTATTTACCCAAACATGTGCATCTGTTTAAAAAATAAAAAAGCCCCACACGCGAACAGCGTGTCAAGGCTCTTGACCGGAACGCAAGACAGCAAAAAACCTCGGTGTTACCGAGGTTTTTTCGGGATACATCTTTTTTGTATCCAATTGATGGAGCGGATGATGGGAGTCGAACCCACCTGTCAAGCTTGGGAAGCTTGCATTCTACCGATGAACTACATCCGCGTAAATGAATGACGCAAGGACTCCCTTGCGTCATAATTTGTGGTCGGAGTGACGGGACTTGAACCCATGGCCTCTTGGTCCCGAACCAAGCGCGATACCAAACTTCGCCACACCCCGAAATGCATTTATTCTTGAATGCTAAGGTATTATAATATATTTCGCATATAAAATCAAGATTTATTTTAAAATTTCCTACGAAAATTTAGTAGAAAATTTGTCAAACGAAGATTTGTATCCGATGACGCACAACTCCGCACTGACCTTGCGCAGTTTTTGCTGTCTGTGCTCTCCTCGGCGATTATCCGATAAATAACTGCATTAGACAAAACAGGCATTCCAAAAAAGGAATGCCTGTTCCCATATCAACTGTTTACAACAAGTTTATTCCGCATCGGGTGCATAGAGATCCTGCAATTTGACAAGGTGGTTGTATCTTGCCTTTGCGGTGTCCTCTGCCTTCTGGAACAGTTCTTCTGCTCTTTCGGGGAAGGCACGGGTCAGCGAGGAGTAACGTGCTTCGTTCATAATGAATGCGCGGTAGCTCTCGGAGCCTTCCTTCGAGTCGATGGTGAAGGGGTTCTTACCCTCCGCCTTGAGTGCGGGGTTGTAGCGGAACATATTCCAATAGCCGCAGTCTACAGCCTTCTTCATCTCTGCCTGGCAGTTGGTCATGCCGCCCTTGATAGAGTGCATTTCGCAAGGTGCATAAGCAATGATGATGGACGGACCCGGATATGCCTCTGCCTCGGTGATTGCCTTGATGGTCTGATTCTGGTCAGCGCCCATTGCAATCTGTGCAACATAGACATAGCCGTAGCTCATCGCGATTTCTGCAAGGCTCTTCTTCGCAATCGATTTACCTGCCGCAGCAAACTGTGCGACCTGACCGATGTTGGAAGCCTTGGAAGCCTGACCGCCGGTGTTGGAGTACACTTCGGTATCGAATACCATAATGTTGACATCCTCACCTGTTGCGAGCACGTGGTCTACGCCGCCGAAGCCGATGTCGTATGCCCAGCCGTCGCCGCCGAAGATCCAAACGGATTTCTTGGAGAGGTATTCTTTATTGTCGAGAATGTCCTTGCGTGTCGGGCAATCGCAATCGAGTGCCTCAAGTGCTTCTACCAAAGCCTTGGTTGCCGCAGTATTCTTTGCACCGTCGGAAACGGTATCCAAATATGCCTGGCAAGCCGCTTTCACGTTTTCAGGTGCTTCGTCAGCTGCCGCAATCTGCTTCACATCGTCAATCAAACGGTTACGGATTGCGTTCTGACCGAGGTACATACCGAAGCCATGCTCTGCGTTATCCTCAAACAGGGAGTTTGCCCATGCAGGACCGTGACCGTCTTTATTGACAGTGTAGGGAGATGTTGCCGCAGGACCGCCCCAAATGGACGAACAGCCTGTAGCATTGGAGATATACATTCTGTCACCGAACAGCTGGGTAATGAGACGTGCATAAGAGGTTTCTGCACAGCCTGCGCAGGAGCCAGAGAACTCAAGCAACGGTGTCTTGAACTGACTGCCGATTACAGTGTTGTTTGCAAGGTCTTCCTTGACGGTGACGTTTGCTACCATATAATCGAATGCCGCCTGTTTTGCATCCTGGGATTCACGAGAAACCATCTTCAAAGAAGAAGTCGGGCAGACGCCGATACATACGCCGCAACCCATACAATCCATCGGCGATACCGCCATGGTGTATTTATAAACATCCTTGCCCTTACCCTTCTTATCCACAATTGTGGCAACTTCGGGAGCGGCAACTGCTTCTTCCGCAGTCAGCGCATACGGACGGATGGTTGCGTGCGGGCAGACATAGGCACACTTGTTGCACTGTACGCAGGTTTCTGCGTTCCATTCGGGAACCATAACCGCAACGCCGCGTTTTTCATAAGCCGCCGCGCCCTGCTCGAAGGTACCGTCTGCATGGTCAACGAAAGCGGAAACAGGCAGGCTGTCACCATCCATTTTGCCGACGGGTTTCATGATGTTGTCAACCATCTTGACAAGCTTTGCGGGACCGTTCTCGGTCACAGCAGCTGTGTCGTCAGTTGCATTTGCCCAATCTGCGGGAACATCAATCTTCACATACGCGGTTGCGCCTGCGTCGATTGCTTTTTCGTTCATTTCAACGATTTCTTTACCCTTCTTCATGAACTTCTGGGCTTTTTCTTTCATATAGCCGATAGCTTCCGCCTCGGGAAGAACCTTAGACAGGGAGAAGAAAGCGGACTGAAGAACGGTATTGGTACGTTTGCCCAAGCCGATTTGTGCGGCAAGGTCAATCGCGTTCACAGTGTAAAGCTGAACATTGTTTTCCGCAATGTAACGTTTGGTTTCTGCATTGAGCTTTTCAGCAAGCTCTGCCGCATCCCACTGGCAGTTGATGAGGAATACGCCGCCGGGCTTTACGTCCTGCACCATCTTGAAGCCCTTTTCAATGTAAGATGGGTTGTGGCAAGCCACGAAGTCCGCTTTATTGATGTAATAGGGGCTCTTAATCGGCTTGTCGCCGAAACGAAGGTGGGAAATGGTTACGCCGCCGGTTTTCTTGGAGTCATACTGGAAATATGCCTGAACATATTTGTCGGTATGGTCGCCGATGATTTTGATGGAGTCTTTGTTTGCACCGACGGTACCGTCGCCGCCCAAGCCCCAGAATTTGCACTCGATGGTGCCTTCCGCAGCGGTATTCGGCGAGGGTTTCTCGTCCAAAGACAGATGTGTAACGTCATCCTTGATGCCGATGGTGAACTGACGCTCGGGGTTCTCTTTGTCGAGATGCTCATACACTGCAAACACGCTTGCAGGCGGAGTATCTTTGGAACCGAGGCCGTATCTGCCGCCGCAGACCTTTGCGGTTCTGCCCATTTCGTTGAGTGCGGCAACAACATCGAGGAACAGCGGTTCACCGATGGAACCGGGTTCTTTGGTTCTGTCAAGCACTGCGATTTTCTTTGCGGTTGCGGGGATAGCTTCGCAAAGCTTAGCGGCACTGAACGGTCTGTACAAACGAACCTTGACAAGACCGACTTTTTCGCCCTTTGCAGTTAAGTAATCAATGACTTCTTCCGCAACGTCGCAGATAGAGCCCATTGCCACGATAACCTTTTCGGCATCGGGTGCACCGTAGTAGTTGAAGAGCTTATAGTCAGTGCCAAGCTTGGCATTTACCTTGTCCATATACTTTTCAACAACAGCGGGAACAGCTTCATAGTAGCTGTTGCAGGCTTCTCTGTGCTGGAAGAAGATGTCGCCGTTTTCATGCGAACCGCGCATTACGGGATGCTCGGGATTCAAAGCACGTTTGCGGAACGCATCAACTGCGTCCATATTGCACATTTCTTTGAGATCCTCGTAATCCCAAATCTTGATTTTCTGAATTTCGTGAGAGGTGCGGAAGCCGTCAAAGAAGTTGATGAACGGCACGCGGCTCTCAATCGCCGCCAGATGCGCAACCGCCGCCAAGTCCATAACCTCCTGCGGGTTGGTCTCGGCAAGCATTGCAAAACCTGTCTGACGGCAGGCATACACGTCGGAATGGTCGCCGAAGATGTTCAGTGCGTGAGACGCAACACAGCGTGCGGACACATGGAACACCGACGGGAGCAATTCGCCCGCGATTTTATACATATTGGGAATCATCAAAAGAAGACCCTGCGAAGCGGTATAGGTTGTGGTCAGTGCACCTGCCGCCAAAGAGCCGTGCACCGTACCTGCCGCACCTGCTTCAGACTGCATTTCCGCAACCTTAACGGTTGTGCCGAAAATGTTCTTTACGCCCTGTGCCGACCACTGGTCAACATAGTCCGCCATCGGGCTGGACGGCGTAATCGGGTAAATGCCGGCGACTTCCGTAAACGCATAGGAAACGTATGCGGCGGCATTGTTACCGTCCATCGTTTTCGACTTGCGGGAAACGACGGGTTTCTGAGTTTCTGCCATAAATATTTCCTCCTTGAAAGGTATGTTAGCTTGTAAGGGAGCGGGAAAACCCACTCGTCCACATACGGATTTATTTTAACACGATATTTTTCGTGTGTAAACCACTAATTCTCTGAAAATGCGGTATTTTTTTAATTTTTTGGATTTTTTTGCGTTTTCGGAATCTGCCGTGCGCATTTTGAGAAAATTCTGTGATGTTCCGAACAAAATTACAGACGCTCTACAGCCGCATCTCACTGAATCGCTCGGACATTCTTCCCGTGAAATCCCACTGCCGCCGCATATAACTGCACAGCGTTTCGGTATTTTCTTTGTATGCCGCACAAACAGAATCCGCATTTCCGAAATTTTGCAAAACGGCTTTTGCGGCGGCGGCACCGCTTTCCAACGCGGCGGATATGCCCTCCCCCATCGGATTCAAAAACCCTGCCGCTTCGCCTGCGAACAGCACACGTCCTTTGCCGTAATTCACGGTACAATCGGGGCGGATATGCGGCATCAGCCATTTTTCGGCTTTGTACTGTTTTGTGATTTTTAAGTTGTGCTGTTCTTTCATAAACGCAAGAAACCGCTGATAATAGAATTGTATATTTCGGCTGTCCCTGACGGAAACACCCAAAACAAGCTGATTGTCTTTGACATTAAACCACGCGTCGTATTCGGAAAGCGCGGGCTGTAAATATGCGTAAAAATAGTGATAATCTAAATCTATACTGCCGCTGTTAAAGGTTTGATAGGTCGTGATGTACGGAGTTACTTTACCGAGCAGTCTGCGCTTGAGGGTATCCGTTACGCCCGCACAGTCCACAACATACCGCACCTGTTCGGAATAGGCTGTCTCCCCTTTTAATCCGACGGTTACCGCATCGTGCGCCTCGGAGCAGTCCAGAACCGCCGTACCGTCGCACAGCTGTGCGCCGCTCTGCACCGCTTTCTGCGCAAGCCAATAATCAAACGTGCTTCGCCATACATTTAAGCCCGCCTGTTCAAAACGAAATTCCCTGCCCCTGTCATCGGTAAAAATCATCCCTTTATTTTCCGTCGGTGCGCACGCGGCGGCAAGCGGAACGGCTTCGCCGAAATAGGTCAGCACCAAATTCAAGGTCTTTTGAATCAGCTGTCCCGAGCAGGATTTATAACGCGGTAACTTACATCGTTCTGCCAAAAGTACTTTACAGCCGTTTTCCGCAAGAATTTTGGCGGCGGTACATCCCGCAGGTCCTGCGCCGATTATCAAAGCATCGTACATCGCTGTCCACCGTCCTTGCCGCTCCGATTCTTCGGATAAATTATAACCGTATGTTATCTCCGTGTCAATGTATAACGCTATTGACAAACACAGTCTTACAGAATACAATTAAAACAATCGTTATATAACATTTGTTTTAGAAAGTGAGGCGTTCAATATGCCGCCAAAGGCAAAATTCACAAAAGCCCAAATTACTGAAGCCGCATTCGGGATTCTTCGGGAAGAAGGTATGGAAAACTTAACCGCAAGAGCGCTGGGTGCAAAGCTCGGCAGTTCCGCCTGTCCGATTTTTACCGCTTTTGCCAATATGGAAGAGGTACAGCAGTCGGCGGTTTCCGCCGCCAAAGCACTTTATAAAGAATATGTGGAAAAAGGACTGTCGGAAACGCCCGCCTTTAAGGGCGTCGGTATGCAGTATATTCAGTTCGCCGTCAACGAACCGAAGTTGTTTCGCCTGCTGTTTATGACAGAACAGACCGAAATGCCCGACCTTAACAATGTTCTGCCGATGATTGACCAAAGCTATGCGGACATTCTCGCCTCAATTACAGACAGCTACGGCGTTTCGGAAGCCGACGCCGAACGGCTGTACCGCCATTTATGGATTTATACCCACGGCATTGCCGCGCTTTGCGCCACCAAAATGTGCCGTTTCACGGAAGCAGAGCTCGGCAGTCTGCTGACCGAGGTCTTTGTAAGTCTGTTGAAAAAATGCAAAGAGGAGCAAAGCTGTGATTGAAGTAAAATCCCTTACAAAATTTTATGGAGACGGTGAAAACCGCTTCCAGGTATTGAAAAATATTGATTGACAAATTGCCGACGGTGACTTTGCCGTGATTCTCGGCGCATCGGGTTCGGGCAAATCCACTTTATTAAATGTGATTTCGGGGTTGGAACGCCCCGACAGCGGTACGGTAAAGCGTTACTGAACGGGTACCGTCCGTTGGCGTATATTGGCTTTCTGTTGGGAACCGTATATCAATATGCATTGCTTCGTATAATGGTAGACATTGTATTCCGTGATATGGAAGGTGTTCCCGCGTATAAATTCGACTTTCCCGCGATGTGCTTTTCCCTTGCGGCATTCACCGTCATTTACGAAACCGTTATGTACGTCTACGCCAAAAAGATAAAGAGAATATCCGTAAAAGAGATTATGGCGGAATAACCCAACAAATTTATTTTTTATGTTGACTATTACGGAAAGCCATGTTAGTATATTCTTAACAAAATCTTTATGAAGGGGAACGGAGATTTGAGTAAAAATATTAAGAACAACGGGAACAAGCCCAGATACCGCGACAGACTTGCGGATTGGGTCACAATGCCGAGCGGAAAACTGCGCTCAAAGCTTACTGACGCCAGCCGTGATGAACTGAAAGCCGCAATTACAAATCCGGTAGCATGGTTTAAAGGTGCGCAAACGCCCGACGGATATGTTACACCGTGGGAGCTTTTTATTTTTGCCGTTTCCAATATGTTCACCGTCGGTGCCGGCGGTTTTTCGGGCAAGCTTGATTTCCTGTTTAAGGAATGGTATCACATTAAGCCCAACGATATGACAAAAGCAGGCATTATATCCTCCATTTGGGATGCTGTCAACGACCCGATTTTAGGCTCGTTTATGGACAGACGAAAAATGGGTCCGAAGCAATGGCGTCTGATTATGCGGCTCAGCGCCGTAACGGGGCATATATTTGTCCTTTTGAAAATGATCGACGGCAAAATGCTCGTGGACGGCGGGTTTTCCAATACACAGCATCTCATCATTCTTGTATTCTTCAACTGCTTACAGGACATCATCGGCACGATGGACGGTATTGCGGGGCAAAAGCTGCGCGCAGGCATCAGCCCCTACACACAGCAGAGAACCCGCACCCAGGTTTGGTCTTCCATCGGCAATTCCTTGGGTTACTCGATTTCTGCCATCCCGATGCTTTTAATGGGCTTGCAGGATATTTTTCACCTCAACGACTATCAAATCATTGTAATGGGCACCGCTATTATGCTGCCGATGAATATTTTCGCATCCTATCTGATTACGTTCATCAAACAGCGCGTGGACTTTAAATATGCGAGCAAGCCCGTAAACTCCCTGCCGTATGCGGACGAAGCGACTGTAAACGCCGCACAGCAGCCAATGCCGGAGGAAGAGCACGAGGAAACCGAAGAAGAATATGCCGCCCGCAAGGCGCAGGAAAAGGAAGCGAAAGCGGCTTACCAAAAAGCGAGAATGGAACGCGACAGAATCTTGGATAAGATGACCTATAAAGAACGACGGGCGTGGAAGAAAGCCCACAAGGTCGATTTCCGAGAGAAAATTGCCAACGGCGAAATTCCCCTCGACCCCGAAACGGGCGAACCGAAGCTGTCGATGCTGCAAAGCTTTGAGGTCATAAAATACAATAAGTATTTCATTTACAATACCATCGCCAACTTTATTACTGTGTTTACCCCGTCTGTGGATCAAACACTGGTCTACCGTTACCTTGTACCGCGGTTTAAGCTGTTCGGCAAGGAGATTACAGGCGAGGTTTTCCTGGTTGCACGGGATTATATTATCGGTACACCGATTACGTTTACAAAGCCTTTTTCCCGACAGTTTGTCAATATGTGCGGCGGTCCGATTCGCGTGCATCAAATCAACAGCGCGGTGAATATCATTTTTGCACTGATAAAGCTTGCCGTTGGAATCAACAAATTTTGGAAGCTTGCCATCAATATGGTGCTTGACGCCATCCTTTATGTGATTGCCGATATGGACACCGTTGCCGGCACCATGCTAAATTATGAGATGTATGACTTGGTTGAGCTGGAAACCGGCATACGTACAGAGGGCGTAACCAACTCCATTAACGGGCTGTTTGCAAAAATTGTTACAAATAACATCGGCGCCGCCACAGGCAACGCGTTCCTGCAATGGACAGGATACACAGGCGGCTATAAAAACACGGGCGAAGAGCTGCCCCAACGCTTCCAAAAATGGATGTGGCCGATGTTCACCCTGTCCACCGCCTTTGACAACGCCGTATTTTTGGTGATGCGCTCCCTGGTAAAGCACACCCCCGAGGATGCAAGGCGCATTGAGCAAGAGTTGATTGAATTGCGCAAAAGTGCCGACGGCGGTGCAGAAGCCGAGCAGAAAGAAAAGATCCCGACGCAGTAACTGCGGGTACTCTGCGAAGATTACAATTGAAACGAGCAGCTGTGACAGGTCTTTTGCCGATTTGTCACAGCTGCTTTTCTGATTCGCAAGATTCGAACACCTTTAAAAGGTTCATATTTACCACCGAAATGCACAAATTCACTCTGAAAGCCCGCTCTGTCGGCGGAAATGTTGACTTTATCGAAAAAATGGTATATACTATACTGCAAATTATTAAATTTTGAAAGGAGTCCACAAATCATTATGGACGCAGACCCCGGGAGTATTATTTTAAAGGTTGTACTACTCTTTATCCTCACGCTTTTAAACGCTTTCTTCGCGATGTCGGAAATCGCCATCATTTCCTTAAATGACACGAAAATCGACAAATTGGCGGAAGAAGGACACAAAAAAGCAAAGCAAGTCAAAAAACTGACGGAAAACTCCAGCAACTTCCTGTCCACCATTCAAATCGGCGTAACCTTGGCAGGGTTCTTAACCTCTGCTACGGCGGCACAAAGCTTCGCCACAATGCTGACGGACGCACTCGCAAATACCGCAGTTGCAAACGTAGTGCCGTTAGGCATCATCAGCGGTGTTTCCACTGTGTTAATCACCTTGGTAACCTCTTATTTTTCTCTGGTGCTCGGCGAATTGGCGCCGAAAAAAATCGCGATGCAGAAGCCTGAAAAGGTCTCGTTTGCGGTTGTGCCTGTGTTGCTGTTTGTAAGCAAGGTCACAAAGCCGTTTGTGAAAATTCTTTCGGTTTCCACCAATGCGGTGGTTCGCCTGTTCGGTCTTGACCCGAATGCAGACGAAGAAGAAGTAACCGAGGAAGAAATCCGTATGATGGTAGACGTCGGTCAGGAAAAAGGCGTTATTGAAGATGTGCAGAAGGAAATGATTAACAACATCTTCGAATTTGACGATATTGACGTGGCGGACATTATGACGCATCGCACGGATATGGCTTGTGTAGACGAGGAAGATTCTCTTGCGGAAGCGATTCAGCTTTCTATGGAAGAGGGCTATTCGCGCATTCCCGTTTACGAGGAAGACCCCGACAACGTGGTCGGCATTGTCTATATTAAGGACTTGTTAAAATACATCGGCTCGGCACTGCCCGAAACACTGCAATTAAAAGATGTGATGCGCAAAGCCTATTACGTCCCCGAAAGCAAGCGCTGCGGCGCTCTGTTTGCGGAAATGACCGAAAAACACATTCAAATGGCGATTGTCGTAGACGAATACGGCGGCACGGCAGGTCTTGTCACCTTAGAAGATATTGTAGAAGCGATTGTCGGCAATATACAGGATGAATACGACAACGAAGATGAGGAAATTTCCAAAATTAACGAAACCACCTTCACCATTGACGGTGTAACCGATTTGGAAGAAGTCGAGGAACAGATCGGGATTGAATTCCCCAAAGACGACTTCGATACCTTGGGCGGATTCATCATCAGCCAACTGGGATTTTTACCGCAGGACGGCGATATGAATGCGGTGGAATTTGAGAATATTCGTTTCACCGTGCTGAACGTGGAAGACCGTCGTATCGGTAAAGTGAAAGTGGAAATCCTGCCGAAGCCCGAAACGGAAGCGGAAGCACCCGAAAAGAAATCAATTTTTGACCGCGTTGACCGCAACGCATAACGTAAAATTTATACGGATTATTTATTCAGCCGAAAGACGAAAGTCTTTCGGCTGAATAGTTAGGAGAAAATATGGAAGACGTCAAAAAGCAGGCATTATTTGAAACGATGCCTGTGCCGAAGGCGGTGGCACAGCTTGCAGTGCCGACGATTTTAAGCTCGCTTGTGATGGTGCTTTACAATCTTGCAGACACCTATTTTGTCGGTATGCTCAATGACCCTATCGAAAACGCCGCCGTCACACTTGCCGCACCGTTACTGCTCGCCTTTAACGCAGTCAACAATCTGTTCGGCGTAGGCAGTTCCAGCATGATGAGCCGTGCGCTCGGGCGCAAGGATTACGACACGGTGTACCGCAGTTCCGCATTCGGGTTTTACTGCTCACTTTTCAGCGGATTGGTGTTTTCTGTTTCTTACACCCTGCTTCGCAACCCGTTTCTGCATATACTCGGTGCAAATGCGGAAACGGCGGGCGCAACGGACAGTTACTTATTTTGGACGGTAACCTTCGGTGCGGCACCCGCCATTCTCAACGTCGTGATGGCATATCTTGTGCGCGCTGAAGGCGCCGCCTTACACGCAAGCATCGGTACAATGAGCGGCTGTCTTTTGAACATTGTGCTTGACCCGCTCTTTATTTTGCCGCAGGGTCTTAATATGGGCGCGGCGGGTGCGGGCTGTGCCACCTTCCTCTCCAACTGTGCGGCGTGCCTGTATTTCTTTATCTTCCTGACGGTCAAACGCAAAACCACTTACGTGTGCATTCGTCCCAAAATGTTTGTACTCAAAAAAGCGGTTTTACTCGGTATTTTCGGCGTGGGTATTCCAGCCGCCATTCAAAATCTGTTAAACGTAACGGGAATGACGATTTTAAACAATTTCACATCGGGATTCGGTTCGGACGCTGTCGCCGCCATGGGTATTTCCCAAAAAATCAATATGATTCCCATGCAAATTGCTTTAGGTCTGTCGCAGGGCATTATGCCGCTCATCAGTTATAACTACGCCGCAAAAAACACCCCGCGTATGAAAAAGGCGCTGACGTTTTCATCGGCTATCTCTCTTTCCTTTTTGGTTATCATTACCGTCGGTTATTTCATTGGAGCGGAAAACTTAATTACCCTTTTTATGAAAAACGAGCAGATTGTCGCTTACGGTGCAAGCTTTTTACGCGGTTTTTGCTTGGGCCTCCCCTTTTTGTGTATGGATTTTCTGGCGGTCGGCGTATTTCAAGCCTGCGGGATGGGCAAAAAGGCATTGTTATTTGCGATACTGCGAAAAATCGTGCTGGAAATCCCCGCGTTGTTTATCCTCAATCACTTCTTCCCGCTGTACGGGCTTGCCTATGCGCAGTTTGCGGCGGAATTTGTGCTGGCAATTGCCGCAGTTCTTGTGCTTTGCTCTATATTCAAAAAATTAGAAAAGGAAAGCGCACTTCAAAACGAAATCCCCCCTGCCCTTTGAAAACCCAAATTTATTCTTTGAACTGTTCTTGACTTTCAAAAGATAACGATGTATAATAACATATGTTGTAGAACATCAGTTTTAGAAAGTTGTGTGAAAAGCATCATGGATTTATGGGCAGAATTAGAAATGAGCGAAACCCTTTCCGATATGTGGCAGGAATTGGGTATGAGCGCGGGAACAGCTTTGGCCGTTTTGATTGCCTTGTATTTCGTCATCAAATGGGCTGTCAAAAACGGAATTTTGGAAGCCCGTAAAGCATTGGAAAAGAAAAATCAGGCACATTCGGAATCCGATATAAAATAAGCACAAAAATCCCTGTCCGTTGCAACACACGGACAGGGATTTTTTCATATATCAGTTTTTTTAAGCCTTTGGTAAGCGGTTCGTAAATCTTCGGGGATATCCGCATCTGTCATGAGGTCGTGAACTGCGCAAGTGCCTGCTTTCGCGGCGGTTTCATAATACCAATGCTTGTAATTCAAGGTGTCTAAGGTTTCCTGCAACTGTTTCTGCTGTTCCAATACGGTTTCCCGCTGTTTGTCAATCAGGGCAAGGCGCTCGTTTATGGTTGCATCGCCTAACTGACACAGCTCTATAAACACTTTTATATCTTTAATCGGCATCCCCGTTCTTTTCAGGCATTCAATCACCCGCAAGCCTTCCATATCCGAATCCTTGAACATACGTATCCCGCTGTCGGAACGCTCCACAAACGGCAACAGCCCCTCTTTATCGTAATACCGAAGTGTAGACGGCGCAACATTCAGCTTTTTTGCGATTTCCCCGACGGTATAGAACATATAAAATTCACCTCAAAAATTTTTAAAAAAACGCTTGACTTAAAGTTAACTTTAATTTTTATAATCTAAACAAACTTTCAGATATATTATAACAAGCCGTATTTCGACTGTCAAGTACGGGCAAAATACGGCGCAAGGAGAAATTTTTATGTATTTAGAAAACATTCAAAGTCCTGCCGATGTAAAGAAACTGCCGATGGATGCGCTCGCCGTATTGGCGGACGAAATGCGGGCGGCACTGTTAAATAAGCTCAGCGCGCACGGCGGGCATTTCGGTCCGAACCTCGGATTTGCGGAAGCAACGATTGCCCTGCATTATGTATTCAACTCCCCTACCGACAAAATGGTCTATGACGTATCGCACCAAACTTACTGCCACAAAATGCTCACGGGGCGTAAGGATGCATTTTTATACGCAGAAAAATATGACGATGTGTCGGGATACAGCAATCCGCAGGAAAGCGCGCACGACTTTTTCACCGTCGGGCACACCTCCACTTCCGTAAGTCTTGCGTGCGGTCTTGCGAAAGCGCGTGATTTAAAGGGTGATACCGAAAATATTATTGCGGTCATCGGCGACGGCTCATTAAGCGGCGGCGAGGCGTTGGAGGGCTTGGATTTTGCCTCGGAGCTTGAGAGCAATCTCATTATTGTGGTCAACGACAATCAAATGTCGATTGCGGAAAATCACGGCGGTCTTTATAGCAATTTACAGCTTCTGCGCGATACGGACGGCAAAGCGGAATGCAATCTGTTCAAATCCTTCGGGTTGGAGTATGTGTTTGTCAGGGACGGCAACAATCTTGCGGAGCTGATTCCCGCATTCGCTTCTGTCAAAGACAGTAAGCACCCCGTAGTTGTGCATATCTGTACGCAAAAAGGCAAAGGATTCCTGCCTGCTGAACAGGATAAAGAAAGCTGGCACTGGTGTATGCCCTTTGACCCCGAAACGGGCGCCCCGAAAATTACCTTTGACGGGGAAGATTATTCCGAAATCACGGCAGAATATCTGCTCAAAAAAATGGAAGCGGACAAAACCGTAGTCGCGATTACTTCGGGTACACCCGCCGTGTTCGGTTTTACCGAAGAAAGACGCAAGCAGGCAGGCAAGCAGTTTGTGGACGTCGGTATTGCCGAGGAAACTGCCGTCGCGCTCGCCTCGGGCATTGCGGCAAACGGCGGCAAGCCTGTTTACGGCGTATACAGCACCTTCCTGCAAAGAACCTTTGACCAGCTTTCGCAGGATTTGTGCATCAACAACAATCCCGCGACAATTCTCGTCTATTCTGCGTCGATTTACGGTATGAACGATGTGACGCATCTCGGTATTTATGACATTCCGATGATTGCCAACATTCCGAATCTGGTATATCTCGCACCAACCACGAAAGAAGAATATCTTGCTATGCTCGAGTGGAGTGTGGAACAGCAGAAACACCCCGTAGCGATTCGCGTACCCGGCGGAGAAGTCATTTCGGACAGCAGAGAAGTCAAGACCGATTACAGCGATTTAAACTGCTTTACCGTTGCACAGCACGGCAGTAAAACCGCTGTGCTCGCGCTCGGCACGTTTTTCCCGCTCGGCGAACGTGTGGCGGAGAAAATCAAAGCAGACACGGGTATACAGCCCACGCTTGTGAATCCACAGTTCATCAGCGGATTGGATACGGATTTATTGCGGGAAATTGCGAAAACACACGACACCGTCATCACCTTAGAGGATGGGCTTTTAGACGGCGGATTCGGTGAAAAGGTCGCGAGATTCTACGGAAACTCCCCTGTGCGCGTGCTGAATTACGGCTATCAAAAAGAATTTTTAGACCGCTACAACGCTGAGGATATTTTGAAAAAGAATCGCCTGACCGTCGAACAGATTGCGGAGAGTATAAAATAAGTTTTGCCCTGTCTGAAATCAGACGGGGCATCTTTTTCGATTGCCAATGACACGTGTTTTGCAAAAACAGTTTGCACAGACCTATCACTCTGAGCGTACTGAAAAAATTTCACAAGCGCAAAATAATGGATGCATGCATAATTACTCTATGTTATTCACTCAGCGCCTGCTTCGCAAGATATGCCGCACCGAGCATACCCGCCTGATTTTTAAGCTCTGCTTTTTTTATTTTTACAGACTGAAAGCTATGTATCGGACGGGCATGAATACGTCGGTCAATTTCAGAAATGATATAATCTTCATTCATTATTCCGCCGCCGAGAATGATACACGGCGGATTGAAAATGAAAATCAACGTGGAAAGTCCGCCAATAATCTCATCAATCCAATTGTCAATAACTGCGCGTACTGTTACATTGTTAAAATGCTCCGGGGCAAAAATCTCTCGGCCTGTCAGCGCTTTTCCTGTTTCTTCCTTTACCGCCCGTACAAGCGCACGGGTAGAAGCGTACATTTCATAGCAACCGTTATTTCCGCAGGTGCATTTTTTACCGCCTGTGTGCGTTACAATGTGCCCAAACTCCCCTGCTGAAAAATAATCGCCCGTATAAATTTTATTGTTAATCCACAAAGCACCGCCGACACCCGTACCGTAAGTCAGGCAAAGGAAATCCTGAAAGCCGCGTCCCGCGCCGAATTTCGCTTCCGCAGTTGCGGCGGAATTGACATCGTTTTCCACACGGACAGGCAAGTTGAATTTTTCCTGAATCGTCTTTTTGATTTCAATACCTGTGTAATTCGGGATATTTTCACTCGCAAAAATAATTTTACCAAGTTCGCTGTTTACCTGCCCCGCCGTACTGATACCGACACAATCTACTTCATTTGCATATTCAGCAACAAAGTTCATGATTTTCTGCATCAGATGCGGTCCGCCGAGATACGCCTCGGTCGGCACTTCAAACGATTTTCCCACAGAAAAATCCGCATTTACAATACCGTATTTTATGGCAGTTCCGCCGATATCAATGGCTAAGATTTGCATACAGTTTTACTTCCTTTCCTGCTTTTGCGCTAAGGCACAGAGCTTTTTGAGCCGATGGTTGACGCCTGAACGCGACATCGGCGGTGTGAGCGCATCTCCGATTTGCTGTAACGAATAATCGGGATTTTCCAGCCGAAGCATCGCGATGCTTTGCAATTCCTCGGGCAATTCGCGAAAAGCGGCTGTTTTTTGCAGTTTATCAATCCACGCAATTTGCTGCATTGCCGCATTCACGGTTTTATTTAAGTTGGCATTTTCAAAATTCAGGCGACGGTTGACATTGTTGCGGATGTCTTTATAGACAATCACGTCAATAAATTCCATTACGAACTTTGCCGCACCCATAATGCCCAACAGATTCTGAATTTCCTCTGTCTTTTTGAAGTAGAGCACATACAGCCCGTTCCTGCGCACCTCTTTCGGTGCAAAATCGTTGTTTTCCAAAAATTTTTTGAGGTCACAGCACAAATTGTAATGCGGTACTACAAATTCCAAATGATAATTTTTTTCGGGAGAATTGATTGTACCGCAGGCTAAAAATGCACCGCGCAAAAATGCGCCGACGCAACATTCCTCTGTTATATTCGCCCAATTTAAGCGCCGCACGCGCTCTGTACCGTCACAGCCGAATGCCGAAAGCACGCGCAGACGGTCAGCAGAATCCGTCACGGACACCTTATATTTTTTGGCGGTTTGCTTTTGCATCTCAGGTGCGTGCAGGCAAAGGCGTTTTGCCAAGTACTGATATTTTTGGGCAACTGCTTCATTTTCGGTAGAAATAGACAGTTCTCGGCTCGAAAATGCACGCCCGAACAGCATTAAACCATAGCTTTCTGCCAGCAGGCAGCACGGACTTTCCGCCGTAATGTGCAACAGTTCCTCTTTTAAATCCGAAGAAAAAGACATATCTATTACCTTTTCATATCTCTGTGGAACACACTGCTACACGCGCCTGTTTCCAGCAAATGCTTATTGATAAGCTCTGCAAATACAACGGAACGGTGCTTACCGCCCGTACAGCCGACAGCAATTGTCAGCTGACTTTTCCCCTCGCTTCTGTACAGCGGAATCAGATAATCCAACAAATCCAAAAGCTTAACCTCTAAACCGCGCGCCTGCTCAAATTTCATTACAAATGTGCGGACAGGCTCTTCCAATCCCGTATGCTGTTTCAATTCCGGAATATAAAACGGATTGGGCAGACAGCGGACATCAAAAACCAAATCTGCCTCTTTCGGCGCGCCGTATTTGAATCCGAACGAAATACAGTAAATCTTCAGCGATTTGGACGCATCCTCCAAAAACAGCTGTGCAACCCGCTCTTTAAACTGCGAACTTTTCACCTGCGTGGTATCAATAATATAGTCCGCTCTTTGCCGCGCAGGCAGTAAGGTCTCACGCTCGGTTTGAATCGCATCCAAAATGGACGGCGTGTCAAACATATCCGAAAGCGGATGCTTGCGGCGCGTCTCCTGATAACGGCGCATAATAACTTCGTTGTCTGCATCAATAAACAGGATTTTATATTTAACATCCATGTTTTCAAGGTCGCCGAGCACATCAAATAACGCCGAAAATGAAGTCCCGAGACGAATATCCGCTACAACAGCAACACGGCTGCGCTTTTCTTTGGATTTTAAAATCAGTTCTACAAAGGTTGGAATCAGCTCCGGCGGCATATTATCCACGCAAAAATAGCCGATATCCTCCAGTGCATCCACTGCGGCGGATTTGCCTGCCCCCGAAAGTCCCGTTACAATCACCAATTCCATGCATTTCACTTCCTATTCGATATACAGAACTTCTGTTTGCAGCTGTACGCCCTTTTCTGTATATACGATTTCCTGCACACGGCGAATCAATTCCAAAATATCTGCCGTTGTTGCACCGCCTTTATTTATGACGAATCCCGCATGCTTTTCACTTACCTGCGCACCGCCGACCGTAAAGCCTTTCAAGCCGCATTCCTCAATCAATGCGCCTGCAAAGTAGCCTGTCGGACGTTTGAACGTACTGCCCGCACTTGGGTATTCGAGCGGCTGTTTATCCCTGCGACGCTGCATTTTATCCTCCATTGCCGCACGAATAGAGACAGAGTCGCCCGATTCTAATTGCAGAAGCAATTCCGTAATGATATAATTCCCGCCTGTATATACGCTTTTTCGGTAACCAAGCTGTAGCTCTGCACCTGAAAAAGTACCGACTGTGCCGTCAGGTGCAATATGACGGCAGGAAAACAGTACATCTTTCATTTCTCCGCCGTAAGCGCCTGCGTTCATGTATGCCGCACCGCCTGCAGAGCCCGGAATCCCGTAAGCGAATTCCAGCCCTGAAAGTCCGTGTTTGCAGGCAAAATTGCAAAGTGCAGTCAGCGAAGCGCCTGCTCCGCATCGGATTTTTCCGCCTGCAAGCAGTTCCATTTTCGCCATAGGCGCACCGATACGGAATACAACCCCGCGAACACCGTTGTCCGACACCAAAAGATTACTGCCGTTCCCGATCACGCAATGACGTATACCCTGTGCTTTGCAAGCAGACAGCAAAGCACATAAACTCTCTTCACTGTTCGGTGAAATCAGCACATCCGCATTGCCGCCCGTTTGGAAACTTGTAATCTTTCGGAGCGGAAACTGCGTATAAGTTTCCGCTCCGAAATCATTTGCGATTTTAATAATTGCCTCGTACAAAGCGATCCCTCACAAAATTATTCATCCAACAGTGCCGCGCCGATGACGCCCGCATCATTGCCGAGCACCGCAGAGCAAATCTGCGTTTGTTTTCCGCAGTGGATGCTGTAACGCTCTTTTAAAACATATTCACGGACGGGCACAAGCAGGGGTTCGCCCTCACAGCCGACGCCGCCGCCGATGCACAAAACATCGGGCTGGAAAGTATTTACCACATTGACAATGCCTGCGGAAAGGTATTTTATGTATTTATCCACAACCAATTTCGCGGCGGTATCCCCTTGACGCATACCGTCAAACGCGGTTCTGCCGTTGACTTTTTCCAAGTCTCCTTCGGCAATCTGCCACATAAAAGAATCCTTATTTTCGCGCATAGCAGTCTTTGTCTGCCGCACAAGCGCTGTCGCAGACGCATACGCTTCCCAGCAGCCCTTTCTGCCGCAGGTACATGGTTCGCCGTCTACCACAATCACATTGTGTCCCATCTCGCCGGCCGCATCGTTACAGCCGTTTACAATTTTGCTGTTGACAATAATGCCGCTACCGACGCCCGTGCCGAGCGTAATCATTACAAAATTTTCCACATTGCCGCCCGCACCTGCAACGGCTTCGCCGAGCGCCGCGCAGTTTGCATCATTTTCAATATAAATCGGTTTATCAAAATATTTCGAAAGAATATCCCGTGCAGGCACTTTGTCAAAGCCTAAGTTATTCGCATATTCAATAATGCCCATACGTTTATTGACTGAACCCGGCGTGCCGATACCGATGGATTCAACCTGCTCCATAGTAATGCCCGCCTTTTCGACAGCTTCCTGTACACAAGCGGCAATATCCGCCAAAATTTCACCAGCGGGACGCGGACAATTGGTTTTCCGTTTCCCCTTGCTGATGATTTTATAAAACTCATCGACTACTCCTGCAACAATATTTGTGCCGCCTAAATCCACACCGATTCTATACATTTCAATTCCTCCGTTTTTAATAATTCTGCCAAATTTCCAATTCCGCTTCCGCGGCTTCTTCGCCTTCATCCATGCCGAGCTGATGCAAAAGCTCGCGTGCCGCATTGTACCCCATCTTCTTTTGACGGTTATTCATGGCGGCAACTTCAATAATCACGGCAAGATTTCGTCCGGGTTTTACAGGGACAACCGTAACGGGGACTTTCACACCCATGATGCTGATATAATCATTATCCAATCCCATACGGTCGTAAACCTTATTGGAATCCCACGGTTCCAACTGAATGACCATGTTGATTTTCTCGGTCAGCTTAACAGCGCCCATACCGAAAATTCGACGGGCATTAATTACGCCGATACCGCGCAATTCGATAAAGTGACGGATATTATCGGGTGCTGAACCCACCAGCGTTTTTGCGGAGACCCTGCGAATCTCCACCGCATCATCCGCAATCAAGCGATGACCGCGCTTAATAAGCTCAATCGCGGTTTCACTTTTACCTACACCGCTGTCACCGACAATCAATACGCCCTCGCCGTAAACCTCGACCAAAACACCGTGCCGTGTAATACGCTCGGCAAGCTCTGTACCGAGGAAGTTAATCAGCGCCGCCATACAGCCAGACGTGGATTCCTCCGTGCGCAGAAGCGGCACGCCGTATGTTTTTACAAATTTTAAAAGCGCTTTCGGGCACTCTAAATTTCGGGTAATCAAAATCGCTGACGGACTGCGTTCTGTCAGACGTTTCAAGCCTGCGGTTTGCTGTTCGGTACTTAAAGTGTTTAAAAATTCAAGTTCGGACAGTCCCAGCAACTGCACACGCGCAGGATCAAAATAATCGTCACGCCCTGCAAGCAGAAGCCCCGGTCGGTTCACCTCGGGTGTGGTAACAAATAAATCCGACGCCTCTTTCGGCATATGCAGTATCTCAAAGGAGAATTCTTTGATTACTCTTTCCAAAGAAACCGAATAATTGGAAGCCATAAATGCACTCCTCTTTTATATTCCTTTTTACACTTTCATATTATAATCGAAAAAGCGCAACTTTCCAATAGGTTTCTAAAAATTTCCGAAAGATTTTCTAACTTTTTGCCCGCGCAACGCACCGCATAAGGAAACAGAAAATCGGTATACTACTTACGGGTGAGAAGCAATGATTACAGTGATTGTCCCGAATTCGGAAAATGAAACGCTCATAAAAGAAATCTGCTGTATTTTGGAAAAATTCGGCGGTGCGTGTTTCGTATCTCAAAACAGTGTACAAGACTTTTTTGCGGTTTCACCGAGCTTTTTATTTTTTCTTACCGATACAGTATGCACGGTTCCTTCAAAAAATACCGTTTTACTGCATACAGATACCGATGCGGATATAAAACTGCCCAAGAATTGCCGATTTGAGCGCATTATTACAGATTATACGGAAAACAAAATTCAAAAAAGTAAAGTCATTTCCGTAGGTATGCGCCGACAAAACGATATCAGTATTTCCAGTACGGAAAGCGGGAACATGCACATTGCCGTCCAAAATACCGTTTATACACTGTCGGGCAAGGAAATACTGCCCTGTGAATTTTCTGTACTCGGCAATACAACCGCACAGCACAATGCCATACTGTATGCTTTTACACTTTTGCTTTTGGCAGAAAAAACAGACACGGAAACCTTAATAATCAAACTATAGTTCCTCTGCCCTTAACCATAGCACACGCGTACGAACACGCCCAAAAGGCGTGTCCTGCGGGCACTTTTAAACTTATCGCTCTCGCAAGGCGT
>ERZ808028.748-NODE-748-length-23603-cov-8.904659_pt1 | contig 23603 bp, 19 predicted proteins | sample MGYA00380184_ERZ808028 | MGnify/ENA primary metagenome ERZ808028 (study PRJEB31490, sample SAMN06133397) | mouse gut metagenome | isolation source: J8_1 | host: mice | place: China: Chengdu | collected 2015-05 ...
AAATATGTTAAGGCTATCCGTGGAAAGAAAACTGACAAGAAAGATGCCAAATGGATTGCTGACCTGTTCAAGCATGACCTTGTTGCCGGAAGCTTTATGCCACCCGCTGACATCCGCCAGCTCCGTGACCTTATGCGCTACCGTTTCAAACTGACCTGCTTTAAATCAAGTGAAAAGAATCGTTTGCAGAACTGTCTCACGGTTTCCAATATCCAGTTGGGAAACGTTGTCTCGGACACCTTCGGAAAATCTGCGCAGGCGATACTGGATAAGATTTTGGAAAATCCCGCAGATACTTCCTTTGACCTTGAACCCCTTGTTTTCAGAAGTTTGAAAAAGAAGCTTCCCGAACTGCGTGATGCCATTGACGGCTTTATCACACCGGAACAGGCCGGTAAACTTAAGGTAATCAAAGGTCACTATGAAGACCTTGAATCCCGGAAGTCAGAGCTTGAAGAACTCATTCTTGCGCTCGCCGCTCCCTATCAGCAGGAACTTGCCATTCTCCAAACCGCTCCTGGTATCAGCAGTACTTTCACTGCCATCGGAATCATTTCCGAAATCGGTACCAACATGGAGGCTTTTCCTTCGGCGAAACACTTATGCTCATGGGCTGGACTTTCCCCAACCAACAATGAGAGTGCAGGGAAGAAAAAATCTGTCCGGGTCTCCAAAGCCGGATGCTACATCAAACCACTGCTCGTGCAGTGCGCCAATGCTGTTGTTACCAGCAAAAAGCATCCTGAGATTCGTAACCGCTATCTCCGTATCAAAAAGCGCCGCGGTCACAGGAAAGCAATCATTGCCATAGCAAGAATGCTCCTGACTGCATTATACCACATGCTCAAGAACGGAGAAAACTATAATGCGGAACTTTACCGGAAATCAGACCTGCCGCCTGTTGACCGTGAGATCACTGTGGAACAGGCTCTCATCATAGCAAGGAATCAGGGTTACAGGATCAAATCAGCAACTGCATAACCTTAACATTCTCAATATTCAATTTTTAAAACGGCCACCAAAAGATGGCTTGTTTGCGATGCGATTAAGGTAATGGAAACCCTCTACTTTTTATTTTCAACCTTCATTACCTTCCCGCTTTATTTTCCATTCTGGTTCCGTCCTGTGAACACCGTATGCCCTTCTTGCGCAGCACATCCCCGATATACTTAAGGATCTGTCCGTCGTCATATCCGAACTCTTTTTTGTCGATCCAGATCACATCCCGCTCCCGCCGAAACCAGGTGAGCTGCCTTTTCGCAAAATGTCTTGTGTCGCGTTTCAGGGTATATACCGCTTCTTCCAGGGTGACTTTCCCATCCAGATAATCCAGGATCTCTTTGTATCCAAGGCCCTGCATGGACACCATCTCCCGCGTGCAGCCGGCTGCCGCCAGTGCGGCCACTTCCTCCACAAGCCCCTCTTCCAGCATCCGGTCTATCCGGGCCTCAATCCTGCCGTACAGCCGTTCCCGGTCGTCGGTCAGCACAAAATAGGCGAAGTTATAGGGCGAGGTGCGCTCCCGCTGCTGTCGGTTGTGCTCCGAGATCTTCATGCCCGTCTTCTCATAAAATTCGATCGCCCGGATAACGCGTTTGACATTATGGGCGTGAATGCTTTCGCAGGATTCCGGATCGATGCTCTTTAGCCGTTCATAGAGCGCTTCGCTGCCCTGTGCGGCGGCTGTCTCTTCCAGTCTGGCGCGCAGGTCCGTATCCTCATCATTTTCTGTAAAATCAATGTCGTAAAGCAGCGCCTGAATATAGAATCCGGTGCCGCCCGCCACAACAGGAAGCCGGCCGCGGGCGTAAATATCCTGCAGCGCTTTTTTCGCCAGCTGTTGAAAAGATACCACATTGAATTCTTCCGTCGGTTCCAGGACATCGATCAGATGATGAGGAATCCCGCCCATTTGCTCCGGCATGATCTTGGCGGAGCCGATGTCCATATGTCGGTAGACCTGCATGGAATCCGCGGAGATGATCTCCCCGCCGATCTGTCCGGCCAGGGAGATGGAAAGCTCTGTTTTCCCTACGGCCGTCGGTCCGGTCAGGATCACGAGGCCCGGTCTGTTTTCTGCTCCTGTCAACTTACTATCCTCTTAAACTTCTTTTCCAGTTCATATTTGCTCATGGCTATGATCGTCGGCCTGCCGTGGGGACAATGGTAGGGATTGTCCAGTGTCAGCAGCTCATCGATCAGCTGCTCCGCCTCCTGCCTGCCAAGCTGCATGTTGCCCTTGACCGCCGCCTTGCAGGCCATGGTGGCGATGCGGATGCGGATGCCCTCCGGCGTACCGCTGACGGATTCTCCTTCCAGTTCGTCCAGTATTTCCTGAAAAAAGTCTTTGCCCCCGTAACCGTACAGATCCATGGGAACGCCCCGGATGGCGTATTCGCTGCCGCCGAATTCCTCGATCATAAAGCCCAGCGCCTCAAAATCGCCGGCATGTCTTTCATAGCATTCCCGCTCCTTTCCGCTGAGCGTCACTACCAGGGGCGGCATCAAGGTCTGGGAGACGACAGCGTGTTCCCTAAACTGCTTCATAAACCGCTCGTATTTGATCTTCTCGTGGGCGGCATGCTGGTCTATGATCAACAGCTTATCCTGATAAGAGATCAGCCAGTATGTGTCGAAGATCTGTCCGATCAGCGTGAACTGCGCTCTTGCAGGCTCCGACAGTATTTTGTCCGCAAACAGTTCCATCTGGACGGGCGGCCCGGAAGATACAGCCGCAACCTCATTCTGACTGTTCTGGCCGGCTTCCTGTTGCGGAATGGCCGTCATATCATGATCGACAACCGGATCAGGCATACCGGCCTGCTTCTGCAGGTCTTCTGTCTGACGCCTGCTTACCTGATAGCCTTCCGGGGACCGCAGCATATCCCGTCTGTTTTCCTGATAGATGCGGCTTATGGCGCCGGAAGCTGTCCGCTGCGGCATTTCGGCGATCCGTTTCTTTTCAAACGGTTCCGGCATGGAGACCGTTTCTTTCTGTCTGTCCGCCTGCTGTTCTTTAACCTGTTCTTTCCGGTCGCTCAGACTGACTTCCGGGATCATCTCCCGGCCGTGAAGCGCATCGTGGACAGCCTGTCTTACCGCCTCATAGAAAGACGGGCCGTCGGCGATCCGCACTTCCATCTTGGTTGGATGGACATTGACGTCGATCCGCTTCGTGTCGATCTGGAAATGGAGCACACAGAACGGAAATTTATGCTGCATCAGATATTCCCGATAGCCTTCCTCCACCGCTTTGCTGATCAGGCTGCTCTTGATATATCTGCCGTTGATATAGAAAATCTCGTAATTGCGGTTGGCGCGGTTGATCACCGGCTTTCCCAGATAACCGCTGACGGATATGCCCTCTCCCTGCCAGGAAAAAGGTAATAGCTGGGCCGCGATATCCCGGCCGTAAATGCGGTAGATAATCTCCTGCAGCTCCTTATTGCCCGTGGTGTAGAACCTGGTCTGCCCGTTCATGATGAACTTAAAGGAAATCTGCGGATGGGAAAGCGCCAGATGCTCCATTAAGTCCGCCGTGTAGGATCCTTCTGTCTGCGGTTGTTTTAAGAATTTCCGGCGGGGCGGCGTATTGAAGAAAAGGCTGCGCACCAGCATCGTGGTGCCCTCCGGCGCGCCGACCTCTTCCTGTTCCTTATGCACACCGCCCTCGATCACGTAGCGGATACCTGTCAGATCTCCGGGTACTTTTGTGATAAGCTCCACCATGGAGACCGCCGCAATACTGGCCAGAGCCTCCCCTCGAAACCCTAGACTGACCAAGTCAGTCAAGTCATCTGCCGAAGTAATCTTACTGGTGGCATGCCGCAAAAAGGCATGCGGCACCTGTGACTTCTCGATCCCGTCCCCGTTATCCGTGACACGGATCAAAGAAATCCCGCCGTCTTTTATTTCCACCGTGATTGCATCCGCTCCGGCGTCGATGGCGTTCTCCACCAGCTCCTTCACCACGCTGGCAGGCCGTTCCACCACCTCGCCGGCTGCAATCTTATCTATTGTCTGGTGATCCAGAATATTGATAGCAGCCATATGCCGCCTACCTCCAATCCGCCGCAGTGTCGATTTGTCGATTCTCTCTTAGTGTTGATTCTTTCTCAGTGTCGATTTTTCTCTTACCAGCGGTTTTTCAACTTCGTCTGCAGCCGGTACAATACATTTAACGCGTCGATCGGCGTCAGGTTCCCTACATCGATCTCCTGCAGCTCCCTGATCACGTCCTCATCCCGGACGGTGTCGAAGAGCGACATCTGCTCCAGATCCACTTCGTCATATTTCACCGGCTTACGTTTCTCGTGTTTGATGTTGACTTCGATCTTCTGCACCTTTTCCGTGATATCGTTGTCGCTGAGCTGCTGCACGATCTCCTTGGCGCGGTCTATGACCATATCCGGCACGCCCGCCAGCTTCGCCACCTGAATGCCGTAACTCTTGTCCGCACCGCCCTTGACGATCTTGCGCAGAAAGACGATATCGTCCCCTTTTTCCTTGACGGCTATGCAGTAGTTGTTCACATTGTCCATCTTGCCTTCCAGCTCCGTCAGCTCATGGTAGTGGGTGGCAAAAAGTGTCTTGGCGCCGAGTATCTTGCGGTTGCTGATATGTTCGATCACCGCCCAGGCGATGCTCAGCCCGTCGAAGGTAGACGTTCCTCTTCCGATCTCGTCCAGCACGAGCAGGCTGTCAGCCGTGGCGTTGCGCAGTATGTTTGCCACCTCATTCATCTCCACCATAAAGGTAGACTGCCCGCTTGAAAGATCGTCTGAGGCCCCCACGCGGGTGAAGATGCGGTCCACGATGCCGATAGAGGCCTTTTTGGCCGGAACAAAGGAGCCGATCTGGGCCATCAGCACGATCAGGGCCGTCTGCCGCATATAGGTGGATTTCCCGGCCATGTTGGGACCGGTGATCACGGCGATGCAGTGCTTCTGGTTGTCCAGATAAGTATCGTTGGCGATAAACATATCGTTGCCCGTCATCTGTTCCACCACCGGATGCCTGCCGTCCTTGATATCTATGATTCCCTTCTCGTTCAGCGAGGGGCGCACATACTGGTTGCGCTCCGCCACATAGGACAATGCCGCCATAACGTCCAGCCTGGCGATGGCTCTGGCAGTCCTCTGGATCCGCTCCACCTCCTCGGCGATGGCGTCCCTGATCTGGCAGAACAGTTCGTATTCCAGCGAGGACAGCTTGTCTTCCGCGTTCAGGATCGTATCCTCCAGCTCCTTTAACCGGGGTGTGGTATAGCGCTCCGCATTGGCCAGCGTCTGTTTCCTGACATAGTCCGCAGGCACAAGATCCTTATAGGAGTTGGTCACCTCGAAATAATAGCCGAATACCTTGTTGTATTTGATCCGCAGATTCTTGATACCCGTGCGCTCCCGGTCCTCTTCCTCCAGCGCGGCAAGCCATTTCTTCCCGTCCGTCTTGGCATTTCGCAGAGAATCAATATTTTCACTGAACCCTTCCCGGATCATGCCGCCGTCACGGATGGAAATGGGCGGCTCCTCGATGATCGAGTCGTCGATCAGATGATAGATATCTTCCAGCGTATCCAGATTCTCACGGGTTTTGGCCAGCAGTCCGGCGTCCATATCGGCAAGCAGCGTTTTGATGGAAGGCAGCATCACAAGGGAATTGCGGAAGGCGATCAGATCCCTGGGGTTGGCCGTCTTGTAGCTGATCTTGCCCAGCAGGCGTTCCAGATCATAGATCGCGTTCAGATATTCGCGCAGCTCGTCCCGGTCCACATTCCTCCTGCACAGCATTTCCACTGCGTCCAGCCGCAGGTTCATCTGTTCTTTGTCGATCAGAGGCTGTTCGATATATTTGCGCAGCAGACGGCCGCCCATGGCGGTTTTCGTGCGGTCCAGTACGCCCAGCAAAGAACCCTTCTTCTGCTTCTCCCGCAGAGTCTCCGTCAGCTCCAGATTTCGTCTGGTGGCGCTGTCAAGCAGCATGTACTTGCTGATCAGATAAGGATACAGGTGTGTAAAATGCGCCAGCGACGTCTTCTGTGTCTCGTACAGATATTTAAGCAGCGCCCCGGCGGCGATCATGCCGGACGGAAAATCCTCGATCCCCAGCCCGGAAAGGGAATTGACGCGAAAATGCTTCATCAGGTTTTTGCGGCTGCCCTCTTCGTCAAAATAGTGGGAAGCCAGAGAATAGACCGTGATTCCCAGCCGGTTTTTCAAGTCCTCGATATCATAGCCGCTGACAAGAAACTGTTCGTTGCAGACGATCTCGGATGGCGCGTATTTCTGGATTTCGTCCTGCAGCCTGCGGGTGTCATCCACCTCTGTCAGATAGTAATCACCCGTCGTCACATCGGCCATGGAAATACCTGTTTTGCCGGGAGAATATACAATACAGAAAATATAGTTGTTCTTACTCTCGTCCAGCGCCTGCAGGTTTAAGTTAGTGCCCGGCGTGACGATCCGGATCACCTCCCGTTTGACAATGCCTTTGGATTGTTTCGGGTCCTCCACCTGCTCACAGATCGCCACCTTATAGCCTTTGGATACCAGCTTATTGAGGTAGTTTTCCACCGCATGATAGGGCACGCCGCACATGGGCGCACGCTCCTCCTGTCCGCAGTTCTTGCCGGTCAGTGTGATCTCCAGTTCTTTGGATGCGGTCAGCGCATCCTCATAAAACATCTCATAAAAATCGCCCAGGCGATACAGCAGGATACAATCCTGATAATCTTTCTTCGTCTCCAGATACTGTTGCATCATTGGTGTAAGTTCTGCCATGTCTGTAACCATCTTTCTAAAAAAATCTCATGAAGGAAGCACATCACGAAACGACATGCCCCGTATAATAAAAGCCGTGACAGGTATCCAGCGAGACCTGCACAAGCTGTCCGATCAGTGTGTCCGGCGCCGGAAAATGCACCAGCATATTGTTGGAAAGGCGCCCGGTCATCAGGGACGCGTCCTGCTCGTTTACTTCTTCCACCAGCGCTTCCATCACCTGGCCCTGTAAGAGAGCCGCCCGTCTTTTTGCCGTATCCTGCACTTCTTTCAGGAGTCTGTCGAATCCTTCCCGGACCACCTCTTCAGGCACCTGGTTTTCCATGGCTGCGGCCGGGGTACCGGTCCGTTTGGAGTAGATAAAAGTGAATGCGTTGTCATACTGCACCCGGCGCACCACATCTATCGTCTCCTCCACATCCTCCAGCGTCTCTCCGGGAAAACCCACGATGATGTCCGTGGTAAGGGCAATGTCCGGCATGGCGGCCCTGATCTTATCCACCAGCGCCAGGTACTGCGCCTTCGTATAACGTCTGTTCATGGCCTGTAAGATCCTGTCGGAGCCAGCCTGTACGGGCAGATGCAGATGCCGGCAGATCTTCTTCGAGTTTTTCATCACCTCAATCAGTTCGTCGGACAGATCCTTGGGGTGGGATGTCATAAACCGGATCCTTTTCAGGCCGTCGATCTGCTCCACCTTACTTAAAAGCTGTGCGAAGGTGATCGGCTCGTCCAGATTTTTCCCATAGGAGTTGACGTTCTGTCCCAGCAGCATGACCTCCACGACGCCGTCTGCCACCAGCTGCCTGATCTCCTGCACGATCTCCTGCGGATCCCGGCTTCTCTCTCTTCCCCGCACATAGGGCACAATACAGTAGCTGCAGAAATTATTGCAGCCGAACATGATATTGATTCCGGATTTGTAAGGGTATTTGCGGTTTACAGGCAGTTCTTCCACGATCTGGTCCGTCTCCTGCCAGATATCGACGATCATGTCTTTGTTCTCGAACATGGTCAAAAGCAGCTGGGCGAATTTGAACAGATTGTGTGTGCCGAAGATCAGATCCACGAAGCGGTAACTTTTCCTGATCTTGTCGATCACGGTCTGCTCCTGCATCATACAGCCGCACAGCGCGATCTTAAGATGCGGCCGCTGCCGTTTCAGGCTGTTCAGGAAGCCAAGCCGCCCGTAAACCCGCTGGTTGGCGTTGTCCCGCACCGTACAGGTATTGTAGATGACGAAATCCGCCTCGCTCTCCTCCTGCGTGGAGGCATAGCCGATCTGTGTCAGGATCCCCAGCAGCTTTTCGGAATCTCTGGCATTCATCTGGCAGCCGAAGGTGGTCACACAGCAAAGCGGCTGCCGGCCGAGCTGCCGCTCAAGCTGTGCCACATGGAAAGCAGCCTTCTTCATATAGTCATGCTGCAGAGCCAGCTCCTGTTCATCATTTCTGGAGGCGTATTGTCTCATAAAAATACCCGTGCCTTTCCCGCGATATGCGCATTTGCGGCCGCAGTGCACAAACCGGTCCGCCGGTGCGCCTTATGACCGTATTACATGAAACAAAACAGGTATCCTCACCCCAAACTGTTGTGCCGCCGTGATCTGCCACACCTGTGGACGATAACCTGTTTTGCATGATATTGTCTATCTGACTTTCAAAAGTACCACTTTATCTGAAAAAAGTTTAAGATATTTTCTTACAGCACGCTACGGCCAGTGAGCCGGGGCCGATATGACAGGCGATGCTGAGCGAAAGCGGATCCATATGAATGGCAAAGCCGGGGAACTGTGCTGCCACTTCGTCCCGCAGCTGTGTAGCGGCATCCAGATCATACGTATAGGCGATCTGCAGCCATATATTGTCCTTGTTCACACCGCCGAAGCGCTTCTCCATATCGTTGCGGATGGCATTGATCATGATGGATTTCCCCTGGGACACAGTCCTTGCCTTGGCGAAGGCGTCCAGCTTGTCGCCCTGAATCTGCAGAACCGGTTTCAGCCGGAGGATAGTGCCGAGCGCCGCAGCCGCGGGCGTGATCCTGCCGCCCTTTTTCAGATAATACAGGGTATCGAGCATGATATAGATGCTGGAATTGAACTTGTCGTCCTCCAGAAACTGCTTGATCTGTGCGGCATCCATGCCCTTGTCCGCAAGCTCCATGGCATCCAGTGCTGACTGTCTCTGGGTGACGGAGATCCGCTGATTATTGACTACCTGCACCCTGCCCTCATAATCCGCAGCCAGCATGAGCGCACTCTGACAGGAGCCGCTTAAGCCGCTGGACATGGGAATATGTACAATCTCGTCATACGTCTGCAGCAGTTCATCCCACAGCTTCATCACCGAATCCGGGGAGGGCTGGCTGGTGACCACATCGGCACCCGAGGCCAGTCTTTCATAGAATTCCGCCTGCGACAGCGTGATATCTTCAAAATAAGTCTCATTATTGATCATAAAAGGCATCGGCAGCACGTAAAGTCCCGTCTCCTGCGCCTGCTTTTGTGTAATTCCGCTGTTACTGTCAGTCACGATCGCAATCTTCTTTGCCATATTCGTTCCACACTCCATTATCAAACTATAAAAATGCTTACCTAACCATATTACTTTCAGATAGTTCTAAAGTCAACCTCATTTATTACAGCATTCTTTAAATACTCTCCCAGCGGCGCGTACTGCGGCGTGGTGAGAGATGCGTCCTCGCAAAGGATCCGGTCCGCCCAGTCGCTGGCCCGCTGAAGGATCGAAGCGTCCTGGAAAATATCACCCAGCACAAATTTAAGCGCGCCGCTCTGGCGGATGCCAAACAGATCCCCCGGCCCCCGCAGCTTCAAGTCTTGGCTGGCAATATAGAAGCCGTCGTTGGATTCGTTCAGAATCTTAAGCCTCGCCATGGTCTCCGGTTTCGGCGACTTGCTCATGAAAATACAATAGGACTGTGTATCGCCGCGGCCCACACGCCCCCGCAGCTGATGCAGCTGTGCCAGACCGAACCGCTCCGCATTCTCCACCATCATCACCGTAGCGTTCGGCACATTGATCCCCACCTCGATCACCGTTGTGGATACGAGAATGTCAATCTGCCGGGCGGCAAAGGCCTCCATGATCCGGTTTTTCTGTGCAGGCTTCATTTTCCCGTGCAGCGCCGCGATCTGTATCGTATCGGGCAGGATGCTTTTCAGTCTGGCGGTGTAGGAAACCACATCCTCCAGTTCTGCCATCTCCCCCTCTTCTACCATGGGACAGATGATATAAACCTGATGGCCGGCGGCGATCTCCTTTTCCATAAAATGATATGCAGTCTCACGGTAGGAAGTATTCACCACACAGTTCTTGATGGGCAGCCGGTTGGCCGGCAGTTCATCGAGCACCGAGATATGCAGATCGCCGTACAGAATGATGGCCAGCGTCCGCGGGATCGGCGTTGCGCTCATAACAAGCACATGCACCTGCTTCCCCTTCTGCGCCAGACTCTCCCGCTGGCGCACACCGAAACGGTGCTGTTCATCCGTGATCACCAGCGCCAGATCATGATAAACGACTTTGTCCTGAATCAGTGCATGGGTGCCGAGGATAACGTTCGCCTCCCCGCTCTCGATCTGCGCATAGATCTGTCTGCGCTCCTTTGCGGTGGCAGAACCTGTCAGCAACACGGGACGGATCGGCAGTTTATACTGCTTCTGCAGTTGTGATAACGACTCATAATGCTGCGCTGCCAGCACTTCCGTGGGGGCCATCATGGCTCCCTGATAGCCGTTGGCCACGCACATGAGCAGCGCCAGAAAGGCAAGGATCGTCTTGCCGGATCCGACATCCCCCTGAATCAGCCGGTTCATCACATGTTCCGATGTCAGATCAGACCGTATTTCCGTCCATACCTTCTGTTGGGCCGCTGTCAACCGGTAAGGCAGCGCCTCCAGCAGACGCCCGGTCTCTGCTACTTCAATCAGCGGATACTGGTTTTGCACGACCTGGTTGTCCTCCCGCATCCGGCGCAGCATCAGGATAAAAAGCAGAAATTCATCGAAGACCAGCCGCTCTCTGGCCTGCACCAGCAGTTCTTTGCTGTCCGGAAAATGCATCTGTCGTATGGCGTCCTCTAACGGATTAAGATGCTCGGATTCTCTGATGATGTCCGGCAGATGATCCTGCGGCAGGGAGGATACGGCAAGGGCCTGTCTGACCGCCCTGGTGATGGCATTGTTGGTAAGCCCCCTGGTCGTTCCGTAACAGGGCATCATGCGGCCTGCCATCTTCCCGTATTCCTCGGGTTTGTACAGCTTCGCCTGCTCCATCACGAACCGGCCGCCCTTCTTTAACAGATAACCGCGCGCAACGTACTGTGTGTCGCGCTTTAGGCTGTTCTTCAGATACGGCATGTTAAAGTAGGTCATCTGCAGGATCCCGCCGCCCGCACATTCCATCTCAAAGGCGGTTATACTCAGTCCGCGCACATGTCTGGTCGCGATATTGCCGCGGATACGGCCCGAAATGGCTGTCACCTCGTCTGCGGCGGCCTGTTCTAAAGTCATCGGGTCGGAGAAATATTCATAATCACGCGGATAATAAACAAGAAGATCATCCGTCGTTGTGATATCCAGCTTCTCAAATAATTGGGCGGTCTTCTCGCCGACACCTTTCAGGGAGGTAATGGTCATAGCTCAATCCTTTCCAGATGCACTTTCTGTTAATGATCCCGTTACGTTCTCCGAACATGATTTAGTTCTACCGGAATACCGCTTACGTTCTCCTGGTAGAACTAAATCTTCTTTTCTCTAAATCTATAAAAAATCTGTAAAAACTATAAAATCTGTAAACCTGAACTACTCCTGCAATATACAAAGTCAATATTTACTCGGCCGACACGATATAATAGTAGATCGGCTGTCCGCCATACTGCAGTTCGATATCGCAGTCGGGATATTTGCTCTCCACCTGTGCCCGCAGGCTTTCGGCATCCACTTCCTGAATCTCGGAACCATAATAGATGCTGATCAGTTCCCGCTCGTCGGACATCATCTCGTCGATCATCTTAAGCGTCACTTCTGAAATAGCGCTCCCCACGGACAGGATTCCTTTATCACCGATGCCCATGAAATCGCCCTGCTTGATCTCTTTGCCGTCGATATTCGTATCTCTGACTGCATAAGTGACCTGTCCCGTAGAGACATTGGAGATCTCCTCTGTCATGGTTTTCTCATTCTCTTCCACACTAAGATCCGGCACATAATTGATCACGGCCGTAATCCCCTGCGGTACGGTCTTCGTGGGGATGACCACGATCTTCTTATCCCGCACAAGGGACCGGGCCTGATTGGCCGCCAGAATGATGTTCTTGTTATTCGGCAGAATGAAGATCGTATCGGCGTTCACCTGATCGATGGCGTTGAGCATATCCTCCGTGCTGGGATTCATGGTCTGACCGCCCTCGATGATGTGGTCTACGCCCAGCCCTTTAAAGATCTCGTTGATCCCGTCGCCCACGGATACGGCGATGAAACCTACGTCCTTCTTCGGCTGCTCCTGTACCGCAGGGGCTTCCTCCGCCTTCTCTTCCTTCTTTGACATCTTAAAGAGCTTCTCCTGATGTTCAAGCCGCATATTGTCGATCTTCATGTTGGAGAGCGCCCCGTACTTAAGCGCCTTCTGGATCGCGAGACCGGGATCGTTGGTATGTACGTGTACCTTTACCACGTCCTCGTCCGCCACCACTACGATCGAATCACCGATAGATTCCAGATAAGCCTTAAAGTCCATCTCCATCTTAATGTTAAATACCTTGTTGAGCATAATGATAAACTCGGTGCAGTACCCGAATTTGATCTCGGCCGCCGCCTGGGCTTCCAGACTGCCCCCTGCCGGCCTGCCGCCTGTATGAGTTGCGCCCGCCGCATCCAGGGACAGGTCGATCTCCTTGCCGAGATAGGCGTCATAAGCGCCCTTGAGAACCTGCATTAACCCTTGACCACCGGAGTCAACAACGCCGGCCTGCTTTAATACGGGCAGCATCTCCGGAGTCTGCTCCAGCACCTCATCCGCACGGGCAATAATCTGTGCCATGAATTCCCCCAGATCGTCCATACCGCTGTCAGCCAGCTCTCTTGCCTTGATCGCCGCCCCTTTGGCAACGGTGAGGATGGTGCCCTCCTTGGGCTTCATGACCGCCTTATAGGCCGTCTCCACAGCCTTCTCGAAAGCCGTCGCAAAAACCGGGATCGTGATCTCGTCATATTCCTTCACGCCCTTGGTAAAGCCGCGGAACAGCTGGGAAAGGATAACGCCTGAATTCCCTCTTGCGCCCCGCAGGGAACCGGAAGAAACAGCCTTGCACAAAGACCGCATATCCACATCGCCCATCTCATAAAGCGCTGCCACCTCTCTGGCCGCAGCCATGATCGTCAGCGTCATATTCGTACCCGTATCGCCGTCCGGCACCGGAAAAACATTCAGTTCATTGATCCATTCTTTCTTGCTTTCAAGATTCTTTGCTCCTGCCAGGAACAATTTTGCCAGCATACCGGCATCCATTGTATTTGAAGCCACCTTACACTTCCTCCCTTAGTCAATCACTTTCACACCTTCGACGAAGATGTTTATTTTTTCCACTTCGATTCCGGTAAATTCTTCCACCTTATATTTCACACTGTCTATCAGATTATCCGATACCGCAAGGATACTCACGCCGTAAGAAACAATAATATGAAAATTCAATGTCAGCTTATTGTTATTCAAAAAAACCTGAATGCCGCGCGTCATGCTGTCTTTCCTCAGTAATTTCACGAGTCCGTCTTTCACGCTCATGCCTGCCATGCCGACCACGCCGAAGCATTCCATGGCTACCGTGCCGGCAAACTGTGCAACGACTTCCTGATCGATAGAAATATTCCCCATATGTGTGTCCATCGAAGAAACTTTCATAAGCTACCTCCTTATTATTCTGAATATACATCCATATTATAACCTGTTTGGTCAAAAAAAGAAACCTGATTTCAGGCAAAATATGTAATTTCCGCTTGCATTCCGTTTTACTTTCTGCTATTATACAAATGTTGTGTGAGTAAAGACCGCAAAAAAGAATCGATTGTATCGTTAGGAGGTGCAAAGATGGCTAAGTGTGATGTTTGTGGCAAGGGCGCTCATTTTGGAAATAACGTAAGCCATTCTCATAGAAGATCTAACAGAATTTGGAATTCTAATGTTAAGAGCGTTATGTGCAAAGTGAACGGCGGCAACAAGAAGCTGCATGTATGTACGCGCTGTTTAAGATCCGGAAAAGTTGAAAGAGTTTGATTACTTATAAAATCCCAGCTGATCATCAGCCGGGATTTTTAAGTTGGCAGGCAGGAGCCTGGTCACTTTTTCCGGAGCTGCTCCAGCACCATGGCTGCTCCCTGCCTGGTATCTTCGATAATCTCTTTGGGAGTCATCTGAACATGACGCAGGGAATTATACTCTCTTATCTTGCGGATATCCTCCAGATTAAATGCCTTACTGACTACCGGTTTCGTCATCATCCTCATCATCTCCTTCCAGCAGCACGGACGGCGGGTAGATGAGCAGATCTTCATTCGTTCCGGTGCATCCAGCTGATACAGGTAGCTGACCACGGAAGTGTCCAGATAAACCTTTAATTTACGCATCTCATACCTCCGTTCTTTTCTTTATTGTATCACGGAACTTCTGAAAAGTCATTCTCCGCTCTTTTATTTTATGAACTATTTTATGAACTTTTTTAGAATGGCAGACCGTATTTTACAACGTTTTAAGCCCCTGTCGGCAGGCACGTCTCATAGGAGTCGTATCTGCCCGGCAGGGGCTTGGCAGTCATCTATGTGCGAAGTTCGCGTTATGCATGTTTAAATTCTTTCTCGTAATGTTCTTTCAGCCGTTCATATTCTATGTTGATGCGCTGGATCACATCTTTATCCCCGGCCACATTGTCGGGATGGAAGATCTTGATCAGATCTTTATAACGCTTCTTAAGCGCCAGCGGATTACGGACTCCCTGGAAGAAGACCGATACTTCCGAATGCCCGCTGTAAAGCAGATGTTCGTCCAGCAGATCCTTCTCCGCCATAAGGCGCGCCCATTCCTTATCCAGCCGCCTGCGGTCCAGATCAAGCTGCTTGAAACCGTTCTGCAGGATCTCCATCTTCTTCTCGAAGAACAGGTTGTCCTCCTTCAGCCGCTGACGTTCTCCCGCCATCTTGCGGTTTAATACCTTCATCTCCTCCTGAAACTGAACCTTTTCCTTCAGGAATTGTTCTTCCATGTCCTTCAGCTTCTTCGACGCCGCTTCCAGACGTATATTTTCCCGAAAAAGCCATGCTTTTAGCTCCTGCAGTTCCTCCTCGGATCCCTGCACAAGTATCTCTTCTACCCTGTTCATCATCAAACCCCGATCATCCGGGCGTCACAAAGCCGCCCGGTCTCATACAAAATACACCAGTTGCTGCATTCCCCTTTAATCACAGCAGAAAAAGTTATACCCAATCAGCAGCAGCAGAACAATCAGCACCAGCCCGATAAACCGATTGGTCAAAAAAAGCATAAACAGCATACCTGCCGCAATACAAACCGCCACAAAACCTATCAATTTTTTCATATAATATCCCTGCTTATGCTCTTTGTATATTATATGACGGCTCTGCGCAAATAGTTCTGACTACACCCCAAATTAATGCTTTTTATCACTCATCCTCCGGAAAAGCAATATCCACCGCCTTGTTGTCCTCGATCATCTCTTCCTTGGGCGAGGTGAATTTGTCCACGATATCCGGGATCATGTCAAGTACCTTCGTGATGGTATCCTGGTTCTTGATATTCACCAGTTTCGTGGAACCGTTCTTGATCACAAGCACCGCACTCGGCGTCATCTTGGCCGAGAAGCCTCCGCCTCCGCCGTTCTTCTTGTCACTGGCGCTGGCGCCCGCGCCCACACCGAAACTGATATCCACAAGCGGCAGGATGATGGTATCGCCGATCTGTGTCGCGTCCCCCACTACCGTCTTCGTGCCGATCACCGCATTCATACCCTTCATCAAAGATTCGATCACACCAGCAAAATTGTTATCTGCCATTTATACAGCCTCCTTCTTAAACAGCTTGATCAATGTTCTTATATCCTTATTCCTGTAGAGCTTCCATGCCACACGCAGGAACGTGAATGCACGTATTTTTCCTTTGATAAATACATAGCCTTCCAGATGGGCCCGCTCAAAATCCCCCGCGATCCGTACCTTCGGCCCGAAGACCGGATATAACATGCCGCAGACGGCAAGCACTTCTCCCGTGGAAGCCGGATCCCCCGTGCCGACGACCAGATCCACCTCGACCCTGTCCGGTTTCAGTTCCTTAAGCACTACCCCGGCCTGCTCCCTGCACAGGGCAAAAGAACGGCCGAACTCATCGCTCAAAAGCACTTCCCGGTAATACTGTATAGTATCCGACGCAGTTTTTATTTTATCACACATATGCCGGATTGTGTACCGGATATTTTGGAAGGCGGTCTTTAATTTCTCCCAAAATGCTTTTATTTTGTCTAACAGACGGCGGATCTTCTGCCGGATCCTGCCGAAGAAACCGGAAGCCTCCTGCCCGCTTTCTGCCGCCTCCGGCGAAGGTTCTGTGTCGGATGTATCCGTGGCCGTCACGTTTTCCGGTCCTGCCACAGCCTCTTCCAAAGCAACGGTCCCGGTCTTTGTCTGTTCCTGTACCGTTGCAGTCTCCTCTAAAGAACCGGCTCCGGACGACAGCGACTCTTTTCCTGCCGTACTGCTTTCCGGCTCATGGGCTGTTTCCTCCTCCGCCTGTGTTGTCTGCGGCGGCGTCTCGTCTCCGGCTTTCTTTCTCCGACTGCGCTTCTTCCCGTCAGTTTTCTTCCGGCGCTTCTCCTTCTCCGGAATGCGAAACAGGGTAAACAGGAAGAGCCGTACTCTCACATACACATCCGCCGGATAGCACAGATGGATATTGACCAGATGAAACAGCCAGGTGATCTTCGCCCGGGCGATGAAGGGCGGATTGCCCTCGCCCTCCTCCCGTGACACCTCGATCCGATACCGCACCGGCACGAAAAGCGCACAGCAGACTGCGAGAAGCACCACACCCAGGATCACTGACAGGATAATACCTATGATTTTTAAAATAAGCAGCATAATATGTAACATAGAATTAAACGTCGATTCCCTCTTCTCAACTCATCTGTTTCCCGCGAAAAAGATACGCGACAAGGTCAGCCTGCCTCGTCTCGCGGACACACTCCTCCGCAATTCGGCAGACAATCTCAAACGCTTCCTCCTGATTCCCGGCGATGCCGATCACATAGGGCGGATGATCCCTGTAATAGCGCTGCTGGAACATCCGGTTATGATAGATCGACAGCTGTCTGCTCTCCGCCATATAAGCGATCACATATACATTCTGGAGTTTTGCGTATCTTTTCAGTTTTCTCCGGGTTTTTCCCGGATTTCTAATAGTATCCCCTATATAAAGATTTTTATAAAATTTCATGGATATCCCTGACAAAATATTTTCGCTGATAAAACCTACATTATTTTAACACACTTCTCCCAAATAAAACACCCATAAACCATTAACTTTTCCTTAATTGTATTATTATCTACTATACCACTGTTCCTTCTTTTTCAGATCCAGATAAATGGCGTATGCCTGTTCCAGAATCTGCTTCTCATTGGGAAATTTGAGCAGGTGGTAGGCCTCGTGATATTTATAGTAACCGGAATCCGTAAAATATTCTTCCCGCTGGGGCCTGCTGTAATAGCTGTCCGCGATCATCAGATACCAGTGTACCTCCTTGGACACCGTATCCTCCGGCACAAGGAAGGTGTACTGGCTCTTGCCGATGTACTTCATGATCGAAGCCTGCACGCCCGACTCCTCGTACACTTCCCGGAGCGCAGTCTGCGCCTGTGTCTCGCCTTCCTCGATCGTTCCCTTGGGCAGGACCCACCCTTCATATTTGTTATGCAGATGTTTGTACAGTACCAGTATCTTTCCGCGGAAGATAACAACGCCGCCGCTGCTCACAGCCTCAATCATACTCTACTCCATTTCATTTTCGTTCCGGCAATCCTATACTCCAAAATATTCATCGAAGATGCGTTTGGCAATGGGTACCGCGTAATCACCGCCGCTGCCCGCGCCCTCGATGATGATGGTCACGCATACTTCCGGTTCCTGCGCCGGGGCAAACCCCGTAAACCAGGCATGGGAATCCGTTTTTACATTGTTGTACTCCGCAGAACCGGTCTTGCCGGCCGCCGTGTAGGTTAAGCCTGCCAGCTTCGTGCCCGTGCCGCTCTCCACCACCGCCGTCATCAACTCTGTCAGCGCCGCAGCCTCCGTCTGTGTCAGCAGCTCTTTGTAACTGTCCGGTGAGAACTGTTTGATAATGGTCCCCTCGTTGTTCTTGACATGATCCACCAGATAAGGCTTCATGACCGTGCCCCCGTTGGCGATCGCGCAGGTGATCATATTCAGATGCAGCGGCGTGATCTGGGTGGTACCCTGCCCGATCGAAGCCTGCAGGATATCCGAATCGGAGGTATTGGCATCGACCACAAGTTTACTTCTGTTATAGGCGAAACTGACCGGCAGCTCCTGATTGAACAACAGCCCGTCCAGCGTCTGTCCCCATCTGGTCCGGTCCAGCTTCATGCCGATATTGGCAAAGGAAGCGTTGCAGGATTTGGCGAAGGATCTGGTGAAATCCTCGTGGCCGTGAACAGACCCGTGGTAGCAGTTGATCGTATCCTGTCCGGAACTGTATCTGCCGTTGCACTGATAAGAATACTGCCCGTAGCTGTCCGGATTCTCCCTGATATATTCCAGCGCCGTCACGATCTTAAAGGTGGATCCCGGCGGATACAGCCCCTGCGTGACCCGGTTCAAAAGAACGGTGCTCTCCTTGTCCTGGATCAGCCCGTCCCAGAGCGCGTCAATCTCATTGGGGTTAAAATCCGGTTTCGAGACCATGGCAAGGATCTTTCCTGTGGACGGCTCGGAGACGATGATCGCGCCCTTGTAGACGCCAAGCGACTTGGCAGCCACTTCCTGCAGCCCCACGTCCAGCGTGGTCACGACACTGTCTCCCGGATATTTGCTGCCGGCAACATCACTTGCCACCTTGTCCGACAGTCTGGCATTGGAGTTGATCAGGTAGTAGTTGGCTGCCGCCTCTACGCCGAACCTCCCGTTGGTAGCATACCCAACCGCATGGGCAAAAAGATTGTCGTAAGGGTACACTCTCCGCTCATTGCCGTCTGCGTCCGTCTGCGTCTCGGCCAGAACCTGTCCGCCTGCGGCAAAGATGCTGCCCCGCGTGTTCTGCGCGGCGAAGATCTCCTGCCTGCCGTTATAGCTGTTGTTGATCAACTCCTGCTGATGAGTGATGGCATAATGGCAGGTATAGGTCATCATGCCAGCAAATACCGCGACAAAAAGCCATGTGACCGCAAGGATCTGTTTATTCCTCTTCTTCTTCGGATTCTTCCCGGCGCCTCTGCCTTTGGATCCGCTGTCTTCTCTTCTTCCTTTTGACACGCTTTGCTCCTTCTTCCTGTCGAATGATGAACAGTCCTTCTATGATAAAAAACATTACCAGTGTAGTCAGCACGGAACTGCCGCCGTAACTGATAAACGGCAGCGTGACACCGGTCATCGGGATAAACTTCGTCCCGCCGCCCACTGTCAGAAACACCTGAAAGATATAGGTGACGCCCAGCCCGAACGCGATCAGCCGGTAGAACTTATCCTGCAGGCGGACGGAAATATCCATGAACATGATAAAACAGCTGAGACAGACCAGAATCATGCACATGGAAAAGAGGATGCCCAGCTCCTCCGCCACCGCCGAGAATACGAAGTCCGCCTCCACAAAAGGGATCGACGCGGGCGTACCGCGAAACAGGCCCAGCCCGAACCACCCGCCGCTGCTGATGGCAAACAACGACTGCGTGATCTGATAGCCCGCGTCGTCGATACAGCTGAAAGGATCTTTCCACGCCTGCACACGCACCTGTACATGGGAAAAAAAGCGGTAGGCCAGCACAGCCGCCCCGCTCCCGCCGGCACAGCCAAGCAGCAGGTAGATCCAGCGGCCCGTCGCTATGAATACCATCATTACATAAACGATAAAGAAAATCAATGCGCTTCCCAAATCTCTGGAGGCTACCAGAATCAGCACATGGATCCCGGCCAGCACCGACGTCAGTATGACCCGAGGCAGATCGTGTGACTCATGAAGCGCACTGGCCAGAAAGAATACGAACACGATCTTCACAAACTCCGAGGGCTGAAACGTGACCCCCGCTATGGAGTAGGAGATCTTGGAACCGTAAGTAACGGCCCCCAGAACCAGGACGATGCCCAGCGCCACGATGCCCAGCGCCGCATAAATCCAGGGCAGATTCTTTAAAAATTTCAGCTTATGGATAAAATACGGGATCAGCATTCCCGCCACGATCGATATCGTGACGATGAAAAACTGCTTGATCGCCTTTTCGAAAGACAGTCGGGTCAGGATCACAAACCCGATACTGAGCAGCAGACACATATTGTTGACGATCAGCCGGTTCCCTTTCGGATAGACCATGCGGAACAGCATCACCGTGGCAAACATCAGGATCTGCTGCAGCACATAGAAAAACAGATATTCTATATTCCCCGTCTCAAAGCATATGACGAGAAAGCACGAAAAATGTACCAGAAACATAAACAGGCTCTGGCGGAAATAACAGCCGCTCCGGCTCTCTTCGTCCTGATAACGGAACACAAGGAAGCACTCTAATGTATAAAGTGCCATAAACAACGTAATAAAATACTTGGAAAGTTCAGTGATATATAATTCCATAAAAAGCTATTCCACGCCTCTTTTCAAATGTCCAGTCGTACAGGACTCGCCAAAAGGTTTCCCACCGGACAGAATCTGCCTGCACTCTGCAGCCGACTCCGTCGTAAAGTCATAGCGCCTTACATCCGCTCCGATTCTTTTTACCACATTCTCCTGCTGATGTAAAGAAAAAGGAACCGAATTATAGATGATATTATAGCAGTGTGTACAATTTATTGCTACCGGAAATACGACCCCGTAACGGTCTTTTAACTGCAAAAATGTCGAAGCCGCAGCGGCAGTCCCGGCTTTCGGACACTGCCCGGCGGTCCTGCGGATACAGTTGGCCGTGACCATCATCGGGATCCTGCCGTATACGGTCATCACGGTGCGCATACCGGCTGACTGCGCGAAACGGGCCAGCCTTCCGGCCTCTTTCCGGTTCAGCTCCCAGGGCAGCGTATACTCCCTGCAATAGTGTGCCCAAAAACGGATGCTTTCAGAATTGAAACAGTACAATCCCGCATCGGGCACCATCTCAAAGCCGCCTTCCAGGCCGCGGACGAAGGCCGCTTCTTCATAATTGCGGACCAGAAAGCCGCGGATCAAAGGGCTGTTTACGGCATCGGATCCTTTGGCCGTAAGCGCCGTCAGCCGTTCCCTATAAGCGCTGTCCCCGGCCCGCAGGATATAGGGCAGCGCCACATAACAGGCAGGCTGTGTGCGGCATTCTCCCTCCGCAGCCCCCGCATTTACGCAGGCCGTCATACATGCCACAACCTCCCCGTACCGGGCCAGATACAGATCACTGTCGATGTAGATGCGGCGGCATGGATGCTGCACCGCCTCGGCTAACTGTTCGTATGTGGAGACGAGAATATCGGTCTCCATATGCTTTTCGACCGGTTCAGTATCGTTGACTGACCGGGTCGGTATATCTATATTGGCTGTCCTGCCGGCACTCTTACCCTGTCTGAGGATACACTGTCTCTCATATGCCTCGATCCCCGCCCGGCGCAGTTCGTTCATGGCCCGCACCGGCAGGAAACAGTCCTGTGTCATCAGGATATCGCAGTCCTGCACCTGGATACAGGAATTTCCTGTTTTCAGGAAACGCTTTCGCACATCTTCCGCCTGCAGAGGCGCTTTTCTGGCGTCTTCCACGGCCGCTCCTTCCACTGTGACGCTTCCCGCCTCTCCCGTGATCTGCAGGATGGAGGGACACCCTTTTTCCAGCGTGACCTTCATAGCCGCCTGCGCCCTGTCCGGTTCATGCAGATAAGCCGCCCGGATCTGTGCGAGCACGCTCTCATCGCTTCCGGCGTAGCTTGGCTTGTGGAGGGTGATCATCTCCCGCCCGTTGTGCCGCTCATAATAGCCGGTCTGAAGCTCGCTGCGGATATACAGACTCTGCAGCCTGTCCAGATCTTCGCGGCTGACCAGGTAAGCCTCCCGCCCTTCCCGGATATACAGATCAATATATTTGCGGTAAAGCGCCGTGACGCCCGCGGCATATTCGGCCTTTTTCATGCGGCCCTCTATCTTGAAGGAATCAATGCCTGCGTCGATCAGCTGCGGCAGGTAAGTGATCGTACACATATCCTTTAGACTTAAAGGATATGCCGCATCAACGGCCTGCGGCCTGCCTGCACTGTCACAGATCTGATAAGGCAGCCGGCAGGGCTGGGCGCAGCGTCCCCTGTTGCCGCTCCTGCCGCCCAGCATACTGCTGAAAAGGCACTGTCCCGAATAACAGTAACACATGGCCCCATGGATAAAGCACTCTATCTCCAGACCGGTCTGCTCCTTGATCCTGCGCACTTCATCTAACGACAGCTCTCTGGCGGGCACGATGCGTTCCACGCCCAGCTCCTGCAAAAAGGCACATCCCTCCGGTCCGGTCAGTGTCATCTGCGTGCTGGCATGAAGCGCCAGCTCCGGAAAACAGCGCCTGATCTGCATGAGCACACCGATATCCTGCACGATCACCCCGTCCAGCCCGGCTTCATAGAAGGGCTGCAGATAGGGGATCAGCTCTGCGAACTCGTCCTCTTTCAATAGGGTGTTCACCGTAAGGTATATCTTTCGCCCCATAAAATGTGCCACATGGATGGCCCGGCAGATCTCCTCTGTCGTGAAATTGTCCGCGTAGGCCCTGGCGCCGAATTTCTCGCCGCCTAAATAGACCGCATCCGCTCCCGCGTTGACAGCCCCCAAAAAAGCCTCGTAATTGCCGGCAGGCGCCAGCAGCTCCACGCGCGGGCCTGTTTTCTCTCTGTTTTCTTTGTACAGTTCCATCATTTCCTGCTCTCCTGCTGTATCGGTGGACGCATTTTCCTGTGAAACAAAAAACCCTGCGGGTTTCCCCAACAGGGCTTTCTCTTCTATCAGTTCTTATTTCCAGTTCTTATTTCCAGTTCCTATTTCTAATTCTTATTTCCAACTCTTATTTCTTCTTCTCTTTCTCTTTCAGCTCGGTCTCCAGCCGGACGATCTTCTTGGCCGTCTCGTTGGCCTCTGTCTGGAGGTTGCGGATATTCTTCTCCATATTCTCCAGCTTGATCTGGGATGCGATCAGCTCATGCTTGAGATCGTACATCTCCTTCTCCTTATTCTGGATCTCTTCCTCCAGCCGTGTGATCTGATTCTTCGCCTTAAAATAATCATCCGCTATATTTAACTGCATCAAAACATTCTGCGTGTCGAGGGACTGCCTTTTAAAGCTGTCAACCTTGCTGTATTCCGCGATCTTGTTGTTGATATAAGATGCGACCTTCTGCAGATACTCTTCGCTTTCGTAACCGCTTAAGGTGAAGACTTTACCGGCAATGATAACCTCTGTATCTGTTTTCGTTGACATAGGACCCCTCCCCATACTAAATATGCCGCCCCGATTCACCGCCGAAAGGCCCAACCACCAGCTCAGCTGGTGGAATGGGATAGCCCCCCTGGGGCAAAACCTTTGCATTT
>ERZ808028.749-NODE-749-length-23600-cov-5.670748_pt1 | contig 23600 bp, 20 predicted proteins | sample MGYA00380184_ERZ808028 | MGnify/ENA primary metagenome ERZ808028 (study PRJEB31490, sample SAMN06133397) | mouse gut metagenome | isolation source: J8_1 | host: mice | place: China: Chengdu | collected 2015-05 ...
TAATATCACTTAGTTCTCTCTGGACCTCGGTATTGACCCTGGTATTCTTTATGCTTCTCTTTCTCATTTTCTTACACCCCTATCTATCTTGGGATTTCTACCATCTTGAATGCTTCTACAAGGTCGCCTTCCTTAATATCGTTAAAGTTAGCGAACACAAATCCGCACTCATATCCCGCTCTGACTTCTTTTACATCATCCTTGAATCGTCTAAGGGATGCAAGAGGTCCTTCAAAGATCACAATTCCATCTCTGGTCAGACGTACAGAACAGTCTCTCTCGAAGGTTCCATCCAGTACATAAGAACCGGCAATGGTTCCCACTCCGGACGCCTTGAAGGTCTGACGTACTTCTGCGTGGCCAAGCACCTTCTCCTCAAAGATCGGGTCTAACATACCCTTCATTGCTGCCTCTACGTCTTCAATCGCATTATAGATAACGCGGTACAGCCGGATATCCACGCCTTCTCTGTCCGCCGTCTCCTTCGCTGTCGCATCAGGACGCACGTTGAATCCAATGATGATTGCGTTGGAGGCAGACGCAAGGCTTACGTCGGACTCGTTGATGGCGCCCACGCCGCCATGGATGATCTTCACCACAACCTCCTCGTTGGTCAGCTTCAGAAGGCTCTGCTTCATAGCCTCCACGGAGCCCTGTACATCCGCCTTTACGACGATTCCCAACTCTTTTAAATTACCCTCCTGAATCTGGCTGAACAAATCATCCAGAGACAGCTTTGACTTCGTATCCTCAATCAGCTTGGCTTTGCTCTGTGAGATAAACGTCTCCGCAAAGCTTCTTGCCTCTTTATCATTCTCGCACGCTACAAACACTTCTCCTGCGTTGGGCACGTCATTTAAGCCCAGAATCTCCACTGGCATGGAAGGACCCGCCTCTTTTACACGTCTGCCCTTATCATCCATCATAGCTCTTACCTTACCATAGGCTGAGCCTGCCGCAATGGAATCTCCTACCCGCAGAATACCCTTCTGTACCAGGACGGTGGCCACTGAGCCTCTTCCCTTGTCAAGCTGAGCCTCCAGCACAAGCCCTCTGGCGCGGCGGTCAGAATTAGCCTTAAGCTCAAGCACCTCTGCAGTCAGGACAATCATCTCCATCAGGTCTTCAAGCCCCTGTCCGGTCTTAGCTGATACTGGCACAAACACTGTGCTTCCGCCCCAGTCCTCCGGAATCAATTCATACTCGGTGAGCTCCTGCTTCACACGCTCAATATTGGCGCTGGGCTTATCAATCTTATTGACTGCAACCACAATCTCAACGCCTGCCGCTTTTGCATGGTTAATCGCCTCCACGGTTTGAGGCATCACGCCGTCATCCGCAGCAACCACCAGGATTGCGATATCCGTAGAGCTGGCTCCGCGCATACGCATGGCAGTAAATGCCTCATGTCCCGGCGTATCCAGGAAGGTAATCTTTTCACCATTTACATCCACCACATAAGCGCCGATGTGCTGTGTAATGCCGCCTGCCTCTTTGTCAATGACATTCGTATGACGGATCGCATCCAGAAGGGAGGTCTTACCATGGTCAACATGACCCATAACACAGACTACAGGCGGACGCTTCTTCATGGTGCTTTCATCCTCCTCGTCCTCCTTAAGAAGCTCCTCGATTACGTCTACGACCTCCTCCTTCTCACAGAGTACATCGAACTCCAACGCAATTCCTTCCGCAGTCTCATAGTCAATCTCCTGGTTCACAGTCACAATTTTGCCCTGCATAAACAATTTCTTGACGATAACAGAAGGCACGATCTTCATCTTATCTGACAGCTCTTTGATGGTCAAAACCTCAGGAATCACAATAGACTTAATTTCTTCCTCCACCTTCTGCTCACGCTGCTGAGGCTTCTGGAACTGCTGCTTTGTGTCATTCTTTTTCTTGCCCTTAAGATTCCTGTCTTCCTCCTCCTCACGGCGGTATTCCTTCTTCTTATGGTCTTCCTTACCTTTTCCCTTGCTGCGCTGAGGCTTCTGCCCTTCCACAGCAGGAGACGGGATACTGGAATTGCCGCTTCTTTTTTCGCCTCCGCGGCGGTCGCCTCTTTCTCCGGGTCTGCGTCCCTGTCCTCTATCTCGATCTTTGTCGCGGTCCCCTCCCTGGAAACGATTGTCGCGATCTCTGTCACGGTCTCCTCCCTGGAAACGGTTATCGCGGTTCCTGTCTCTGTCACGATCCCCTCCCTGGAAGCGGTTATCGCGGTCTCGATCTCTGTCGCGGTCTCCTCCCTGGAAACGATTGTCGCGATTTCTGTCGCGGTCGCGGTCTCCTCCCTGGAAGCGGTTATCGCGGTTTCGATCTCTGTCGCGGTCCCCTCCCTGGAAGCGATTGTCGCGATTTCTGTCGCGGTCCCCTCCCTGGAAGCGGTTGTCACGATTTCTGTCTCTGTCGCGGTCTCCTCCCTGGAAACGGTTGTCACGTCCCTCCTGAGAGCGTTCCCCGCGCTGGGGCCTTGGGCCTCTGGAATCTGTACGTCTGTCCTGTCCCCGTTCAAAACGCTCACCGCGCTCAGAACGCTCCTGACGCCTTGGCGCCGGCTTCCTCTCGGAAGCTGCCGGACGATCTGGGCCTCTGTCCGCTGGCTTTTCTGCCTCTCTGGCCGTCTGCTGTACATTCTGCGGCTTTTCTGCCGGCGCTGCTGGACGCTTCATTGGTTCTGCCGCCTCCGTTGCCGCCACTATGTCGGACGCTGCCGGACGCTTCGCCGGTTCTGCCGGACGTGCCATAGCTGACTTAGCCGGAGCCGAAGGAGCCCCTGCCGGACGCGCCATAGCTGACTTAGCTGGACGGCCATTGTTCACCTGCATAGGTTTTCCCTGTGTCTGGGCCCCACGTCCGTTGCCTGCCGGAGCAGTTCTTCCTGCTGTTCTCTTTCCCTGCCTGGCTCCGTTCTGGGTATTCTGCGGACGAAAAACGTGTACAATATTCTTCTTCTTTGGAGCATCCTGCTCTTGCTTTAACGCTGCCGGCTCGCCTTTTGCCATGCCTTTTCTTACCACATTAGCATCTGCCTCCTCCAGCGCGCTCATATGATTCTTTACTTCTATATTTTTTCCGCCAAGGAACTCAAGTACCTCCTTACTTGGGACACCCAATTCCTTCGCCAACTCATATACTTTGATTTTTGCCATATTTACTACCTCCTCTATGCAACTGTGTTATCTTCTGCATCCATACTCTCTCTGATTCCCTTTGCAAACCCCTGATCTAATATTGCCAGAGATGCCCGGAACTGTTTCCCCATTGCATGCCCCAAGGTATCTTTGTCTCTATAAAAACAGATCGGCACGTGATAAAACTCACACATATTCTTAAACTTTTTCTTTGTATTATCAGACGCATCATTAGCTATGACAACCAACGCGGCGGCGCCGGACTTCACTTCTTTCTCCGTACAAAACTCCCCGCTGACCGTCTTTTGGGCCTTCGTAGCCAAACTAATGAGCGACAACGCTTTACTCCTTTGACCCAAGTAATCCCATCTCCTTTTCCAATGCCTCATATACTTCTGCCGGAATGGACTGCTTAAATGAACGCTCAAGTCCCTTATTCAAAACCGCCTTCTTAAGACACTCTTCAGATGAGCAGATATATGCGCCCCTTCCGTTTTTCTTGCCTGTAGCATCCAGCAGAAACTGGCCCTCCTTCGTCCGAATCACTCGAATCATCTCTTTTTTACCCTTCATCTCCTGACAGCCTACGCATCTGCGAACGGGTACTTTTTTATTTGCACTCAAATAATCACCTAATCCTCTACTTCCTGAAATATAATCTCGTCTTCCTCGCCATAATCGTCCTGTGAAAATTCCTCTGCATTGTCCCTGTCATAACCGTCGGCCTCAGGAGAATGAACTCCCTCGTCTTCCCAAGGAGCAGCCTGCCCTTCATCCTCTGCGTATTCATTATTCTCCTCAGGATAGGTCTCGTCGTAAGTCTCCTCGTATTCTTCTTCGTAAACGCCCTCACTCAGCTCAAGATAATTCTCCGGAAGATCACCGGACTCGATAGCCTGGGTCTCGCTCTTAATATCAATCTTATAGCCAGTCAGCCTGGCAGCAAGCCTGGCATTCTGCCCCTCCTTGCCGATGGCAAGGGACAACTGGTAATCCGGTACGATTACGCCCGCCGTCTTGTCATCCGGATCCGCCATAACAGAAATGACCTTGGCAGGACTTAAGGCATTCTCAATTAAAATCGCCGGATTATCACTCCAGTTGATAATATCAATCTTCTCGCCTCTCAGCTCATTGACAATGGCATTGACACGGCTTCCGTTCATACCCACGCAGGCTCCCACAGGATCCACATCCGGATCATTGGACCACACGGCAATCTTGGTTCTGCTTCCCGCCTCTCTGGCAATGCTCTTAATCTCCACCACGCCGTCCTTAACCTCTGTAACCTCCGCCTCAAAGAGACGCTTCACAAGCTCCGGATGGGTACGGGAAACCAGAATCTTCGGCCCCTTGGTAGTATTTTTAACCTCCACGATGTAAAGTTTCACACGTTCGGTGGGTTTAAATACCTCCCCCTTCACCTGCTCGTTCTCCGTCAGCATTGCATCTGCTTTCCCAAGGTTGATGCTGACGTTCCTTCCAATATATCTCTGTACAATACCGGTGACGATATCCTTCTCCTTCTCGAAATACTGGTCATAGACCACCTTTCGCTCCTCCTCACGAATCTTCTGAAGAATCAGATTCTTCGCATTCTGGGTCGCAATACGGCCGAAGGACTTGGACTCAATAGGAATCTGCACAATATCTCCAAGCTCATACTTGCCGTCAATACCTCTGGCATCTTCTAAGCTGATCTCCTCCAGCTTATCCTCCACTTCTTCCACCACCGTCTTTTCCGCAAACAGTCTGTAGTCACAGGTCGTTCTGTCCATAATCACCCTGATATTGTCAGCTTTTCCAAAATGATTCTTACAGGCATTCAGTAAGGAATTTTCAATGGCATCCATCAGCGTCTCTTTGCTGATCTCCTTTTCCTTTTCTAATATATTCAACGCTTCTAACAATTCCGTATTCATCGTATCATCCTCCTATCTAAAAAATCAAACGCGAAAGCTTTGCCAGTCTCTTAAAAATCAAACGCAAGACGTATCAGCGCAATATCAGCCTTCTCAAATGTTCTCACATTCCCGCCGTCATCTTCGATGGTTACCGTCGTCTCGTCATATTCCTTCAAAATTCCAGTAAATTCCTTCTGCTTCTCAATCATACGGTAAGTCCGAATCTCCACTTCTTTTCCCAGACTCCGCTTATAATCCTTCTCCTTTTTAAGAGGCCTGCCAAGTCCGGGAGAGCTTACCTCCAGGATGTATGCCTCATCTATATAATCCTTCTCATCCAGGATATCCGAAAGTCTGCGGCTCACAGCTTCGCAATCGTCAATACTGATTCCATCAGGCTTATCAATATATGCCCTGAGATACCAGGTACTGCCTTCCTTTACATATTCCACATCCACGAGTTCAAATCCGTACTCATCCACTATGGGATTCAGGATATCTTCTGTCTTCTGTTCATAGCTCTCTCTCTTTGTCAACGGCAAATTCCTCCTTACCAACAAATAAGAGTGAACATCCGTCCACTCTTATGCCGATTTCCTTATGTAACTGTTACACAGTATAGCACCAAATCCCTGTAAAATCAAGGCTTTTTTCTAAATAATTCCTTTCGTGCACTGACCTATTTGTTTTTATCTAAAGCGTACTAGCCCTGTACCTGCAAAAGCTTTGTCTTCAGCTCATGCTCCAAACGCACCATCTCCTGCTCTGCCTCTGCCCGCTTCTTCCTTCCCTCTCTCTGAATCTGCATCACCTCATCAAGAGTAGAGATTAAAGTCTCGTTGGTATGCTTTAGTGTCTCAATCTCCACGATGCCCCTCTCTGACTCCCTGGCCGTCTCTGTGACTGCCAGCTTAAGCTTATCCGCGTTCCTTCGCAGAAGCTCATTGGTCATATCCGTTACTTCACGCTGAGCAGCGGCAGCCTGGGCAGAATGCTCTACGCCAAGGGTCAGCACCATCTGGCTTTTCCAGAGAGGAATGGTGTTGACAATGGTAGACTGAATCTTCTCCACCATCAGAGTATCGTTGCCCTGGACCAGCCGTATCTGGGGAGCCGTCTGCATGGAAACCGTTCGAGTCAGCTCCAGATCATGAAGCTTCTTCTCGAACCGGTTGCACATGGCATCCAAATCCCTTGCCGCCTGGGCATCCTCTGCAAGCCCTGAGCGCGACGCCTTAGAAAGAAGTTCGGGAAGCTTAGTGCTTCGCACCTCGGCAAGCTTCTTCTTTCCTGCCAGAATATACATAGTCAATTCTTTAAAATATGTAAGATTCAGCTCATACATCTTATCCAGCACCGCAACATCCTTAAGAAGCTGCACCTGATGGGATTCCAGCACCTTACAGATCTGGTTGATATTCGTCTCTGCCTTGGCATACTTGGCCTTCATAGACTGGATTCTGCCAGAGCCCTTCTTGAAGATTCCAAAGAGGCCCTTTTCCTCCTCCTCGTCAAAACTGCGAAGCTCTTTGACGACTCCTTGAAGCAGCTCGCCTACTTCTCCCAGATCCTTTGTCCGCACATTCTCCAACGCCGCCTCGGAGAAATCCGCCATCTTCTTCTGGGTCCCAGCCCCATACTGTAAGATCGCATTGGAATTCATCAAGTCAATCTGTGCGGCAAAGGCATCCACCGCCCGCCGTTCCTCCTCTGATAAAATATTCTCATCCAGCACAGGCGCTTTTTCTTCCGTCACTATCTGGGGTTTTGGCTCGTCCTGAAACGGATTAAGCGTCAACTTTGGAGTCGCCTGAAAGTTCTCAAATTCGTTCTTCATCTTATCTCCCATCCTTCACAATCAATTCGGCTTGTGCAAGCCGTCGTCCGTAAGCCCCTCCTGGGCAAGCATGGTATGCAATACCGATATATCCGAGGAAACGTCCCACGCCGTCTCCTGGAATAAGCCGTCCAACAGCTTCTCAAACGCCAGGTTCAGCGTATCCAACGTGGCCTCAATCTCCCGCTTAGAGGAACGGATATTCTCGCCGTCGATTGGCTGTGCATCCAGCTCTCGGTACGCCTCCAAAAGCTTCACGGTGGTGGGCAAATAATATTCCATCAGCCTGCGGATGTCGTCCACAGCTTCAGGCTCCTGCTCTACCCTGTCGAAAATCTTGTCCACCAGCATCTCCATGTGGGAAATCTTCGCAGATATCTCTGCGCCGGAGATAGCGTCATTGCAGGCGTGAATCTTCCGGATATAGGCATCCCCCTCATCCACCACCTTCTGTACCTCTGGCGGCAGCTTAGAATGCACGCCTTCTGTGCCCCGATTGTTCTGCGCGAGGCTCTCGTCCTCTGCCCGCTGCTGCTTTGCCGCCTTTTCCTGTTCAGTTACTCTTCTGTCCGCCTGTATCTGCTTGTACTGCTGATACATCCCATGGCTTGTGATTAGACAGGTCTTTTCATCATCCAGATGCCCCTCCAGAAACCATCCCTTGGCAAACATATATTCCAAATCCTTGACTACAAATTTGACGCTCTTATGAACCTTCTCTGAAAGCTCACGGATATTGCAATACTCACGCATACCGAGAACCTGCACATAAGTGCGAAACCTTTTCACCCTGCCTCGTATACCGGCGCCGCACCCAAAGGCCACAAATCCCGCGACTGCAAATATCAAAAACAGCGCTGTAACCATAATCTCCGGAATCCCGAATGCTCCGGCCATCAATGCTGTGATAACGAAAAACACCAGGGCTACGGAAAACATGCTACCTGCAACTGCCCCAAATACCGCCGTAAGCGTGCCGCCCACCTGCACACCGGCGGGTTTGCGGTACAACACCGGAAACTGCTTCTTCCTCCCGCTGCCATAACCATACTCCTGCCCTAAATGACCGTTCCTTCTGTTATCTCTCCCACGAACAGTATCCTGTGAACCAAAGCTTCTGTTCACAGGACCTCTGCCTCTTGACTGAAATTGCTGCGCTTCCTGAGCGTTCCGGATATTTCTGGAAACGCTGTCAACCGCATTATTAATCGTATTCGTAATCGTCTGATTCAATTTCCCGAAGTCCTGGGCATCAATGGCATCCTGCACCGTCTTACGGATATCCTCCCCAAACTTCTCCCAATCCCGATTTATCATCTTGTCCTCCAAATCTGCTGTACGTATTCAAAGTCCCATGTAAATTACATAAGACTCTTTCGTTCAGGATGGGATTATTGTATCACATTCATTTCCCGACAGCAAGATTTTCAAAAGATTTCCGAAACGGAATCTGCCTAAAAGGAAAATTGACTGACAATCTGGGTTGGTTTTACTTCTTTTTCAGCCGTTCCTGCACAAAATATATACTCCTCCCCTACCGCCAGGTTTGGAGATGATATTGCAAACCACTGGGCGGTTTTCTCTGTGACCGTCTCGGCAAGCGTATTCCCCTCTTTGTCTTTCAGGGAAATAACGGCTCCCGCCTGGATTGCCTTATCCGTTTGAAATACCAGCGACACCTGCGTGGAATCCTCGCTTGGCTTCTGGGCCATTCCAATACTTCCGATGGCAACCAATGTACCGCCTGTTATCCTGCAGGAGGCCGCATAGTCCAGGGTACCGTTTCCACCGTCAGCCGGCCCGTGTACCGTGACCTCGCCTCCATCTATGAAAATGTCTCCATTAGCGTCCAGTCCGTCACCATTGGCGTTGACGTATATAATGCCTCCGTTGATGGTCATAGAGGCGCCCTGATCCTCGTCTGCCATAAAATCCTTCTTCTTTTCTTCCGTAACGGCTTCAGAGTCTCCTGCAGCGTTGATTCCGTCGTCTGAGGCTTCAATCTTTATATCCCCATCATTAATGACAATATCAAATCCCTCCAGGCCTTCGTAGCTTTTCTGAATGTCTATACTTCCGCCATCTACAATCAACGTTTTCTCAGCGTGAATTCCGTCGTCTCCGGTAGAAACGGTGATTGAACCTCCCTGAACCGTAACATTTTGATTGCTGTGGATTCCGTCATCCTGCGTGTCCAGATTAAATTCTCCTCCTGCAATAATTAATTCTACATAGGATTTTAACCCTTTTGTGCTGACAGTCTCAGATTCCCCATCTTCGTGAGCCGGCATATCTCCTTTCGGCGGCGTCATTCCCCCTTCTGGTATGTCTCCTTCTGGCGGCGCCATTCCCCCTTCTGGTATGTCTCCTTCTGGCGGCGTCATTCCTCCTTCTGGTATTTGCCCCTCCATCTCTGCCCCTTTATCACCCAACATTCCAGTTTTGCTTCCTTGTCTGGCGTCAGGGCTATGCATATCAGAGACTGTCTTCACATTCTGGCCTCCATCTCCTGTGGTAATCTCAAAATCACCGCCGTTTATCCGAAGAAGCGTCTCTGCCTGAATTCCATCGCCATCGGCCATTATCTGGAAAAACCCATTTTCAATGAGAACATAACCCTTATCCGAATCTTCGGTGTTAGAAGCCTTGATTCCGTCGTCACCGCTTTCTATGGTAAAATGTCCATCCCGAATGGATACGCTGTCTTTTCCCACAATCCCGTCATTGACTGCTGAGATGATGTAAGTCCCGCTGATAAATTTCAAATCGTCCTTACACTGAATCCCATGACAATAATTTCCGATTACATGAAGCGTCCCTGTTCCGTTAAAAGTCAAATCGTCTTTTGAAAAAACCGCTGCTTTTGGTTCTTTTGTCCCTTCATCTTCAAACTCGTAAACACTGCCGTCCAAAAGAGTATTCTCTGTCCCCTCTGTCAGTGTGATGACGACGTTGCCGCCCTTTAAGTAAACAGGCGCTAAACTAGTGCAGGTCAGAGAGACTCCGTTAAAAACCAGCCTGACCGTTTCCTCCTTATCCCCATCTACAATGATCTGACCATCCTTTAGCGTTCCAGAAAAAACATAGGTTCCTGCACTTTTGATGACAACGGTGCTCTTAGTAACCTCCACTTTATCCTTAAGGGCAGCCCCATCTCCCTTCTCCAAGCCAGTACGCTCCTCTATAGTAATCTTATCATTTTCAAGGCATAAATAGACTGCCTGGTTTTCATCCCAAGTATCATCCAGCTTTTCTTCACTGTATTTTCCTTCTGTAAGGGTCACCGTACTTACAGACGCGTGGGAAGACGTATCTGCTGCTTTGGCAATACCGGTTTCTGTCTCACCGCCGTCCCGCCTGCATCCTGACATGGTGCAAACAAGCAGCACGCCAAGTAATACCGCCAAAATCTTCCTTTTTCCCGTCTCCATCTTTCCCAACTCCAATCTTTTTTTGATTCTTTGCCTGCCTTCATTCCCAGTATTCTTTTCCGCTCTGCCCTTTGTCACTACAACTCCTCCTGCCCCGTCGCCCGTCGTCCGCAGATTACGGTCAGGTTCCCGTTTCTGCATCGTATTTCATCCAGCATCTCCTTCTCCTGTCTGACGTCTTTTAACGTAATATGATAATCCAGCTCATACATACTGCCAAGATTCGTGGTCTTCACCTTCTGAAGACAGCATGCGCTGGTGTATTTCTGGAAAATATCATCAAAAATCTCCGTATAATCCAGATGCTCTGCAATGGTGATTCTAAGATCCTTTCTCTCCTGCTTCCATTCACCGAAGCGAGACTTCTCCAACGCCAGAAGCACCATTCCCACCACAAGGGTCATGACAGCGGCAAATCCTAAGAAGCCTGTTCCTGTGGCCAAGCCTACTGCCATAGCAAAAAAGATAACGGCCATCTCCTTCGATGTACCAGGAACAGACCGGAACCTGACCAGACTGAAGGCGCCAAGTACTGCAACACTGGTACCAAGATTTCCATTTACCAGCATAATAACCATCTGCACCAGTACGGGAAGCATCACAAGTGTCACCATAAAATTCTTGCTGCCAGCTCCCTGCAGGCCATAAATTAAGGCAATCACAAACCCCAGAGCCAGGGATACAAAGGCGCACAGCAGCGCGTTTTGAATAGTGAGGCTTCCTTCCATGTTATTTAGTATACTTGTAAACATATCCTTTTTTCCTCTCTTTCTGCTTCATTTCTCATTGCCTGGGCATATACGGCTCCGTATTTGGAAAAGGAGACAGGGTAAATCTCCAGTTTTCCCAACAAATCCGCAAGCCACATAGGATATGCTTCTTTTACCTTGATTTCCATCAAGTACTCTCCTGGATTCAGCATCTTACACTCCCCGTCATAAGACAATTCCAGCCGGTGGCTTCGGCTTCGGATATTTTGGTCTATGGTGATTCGCAGATTTTCGTCCTCATTTCCCACGAAAGCCTCTCTGTCGTATGCAAGGTAGACTCTTGGTTTTGGACGGTAAAACTTGATAAAATAGTCAATCTCCTTCAAAATCTGATTCTTCTTTGTAATGTTTCCTGACTCCAGATATTCTTGCGCCTGCATAAAGGCCAACTGCGTCCGCCGTTTGTAGACCACACCCTGGTATTTCTTCTTAATCTCAAGAAACACGACGCTTTCATCCTGAATCTCTCCGTACCCCCGCAGGCGAAGCTTCTCCTTGTATTTCGGTTTGTCGATGGAACGGCGGATTAGCTCGTAATTGGGGGTGTCGTAGTAAATGTTACGGATGGTATGCAGGCCGTATTCATCCATATGAAGCTTTTTGGCTGCTGCATTTCGGAATGAATCGTACTGCTTCTGGTTCAGGCGGTATTTCTTCTCTACTCGCTCAAATACATTCTGGTCACTCATATTTTCTCTCCTTGCTGAAATATTACCTGGTTATTATACGGAGAAAGTGTGGGAGAAATATGGTAAAAATGTGAAAAAATGGTGTAGGGTATAAAAAAGGAGATGTCTGGAATGTGATATTTTCCTGACATCTCCTCTTTTCACATTTTTATGATGTTAAATCTATTTGTTCTCATTCCTTCCGCCATACAAAACGATTCACCGTATCTTTATATGACTGAATAATTTTCACAACCTTTCCACTTACATTTAAATCAACATAATCCGGTACAGGAATACCGTAGTCGCCTTCCTGATTCATCTGTACCGCCAGTTCTACTGACTGAAGCAGACCTTCCGTATGGATACCGGAAAGAATAAAACATCCTTTATCCAGCGCCTCCGGACGTTCTGTGGAGGTTCTGATACATACGGCTGGAAACGGCATCCCAACTGATGTAAAATATGAACTTTCTTCCGGAAGCGTTCCGGAATCAGAAACAACTGCATATGCATATGCCTGCAGACAATTATAATCATGAAAACCTAAGGGTTCGTGTGCAATCACGCGAGAATCGAGCTGAAAACCCGTATTCTCCAACCTCTTTCTGCTTCTCGGATGACAAGAATATAAAATTGGCATATCATACTTTTTTGCCATAGCATTAACGGCTGTAAATAATGAAGTAAAATTTTCCTCAGTATCTATATTTTCTTCCCGATGGGCCGACATGAGGATATATTTCCCCTTCTCAATCTCATTTTCTGTCTCTACTGATAACCGGCTGTGGATATCCGACTTTAAAATTGATCGTAAATTTTGATTCAGCACCTCCGCCATAGGAGAACCTGTAACAAAAGTTCTCTCCTTTGGCAGTCCGCAGTCAGCAAGATATTTTCTGGCATGCTCTGAGTATGCCAGATTCACATCAGAGATGATATCCACAATTCGCCTGTTGGTTTCTTCCGGCAGACATTCATCCTTGCAGCGGTTTCCCGCCTCCATGTGGAAAATCGGAATGTGAAGCCGTTTTGCGCCAATCACAGACAGGCAGGAATTCGTATCGCCAAGAACAAGTACTGCATCCGGGTGTATTGTTTTCATTAACTTATAAGAAGAACTGATGATATTTCCCATTGTAGAACCCAAATCCTCCCCAACTGCTTCCAAATACACCTCCGGTGCATCCAAGCCCAAGTCTTTAAAGAATACCCCATTTAAATTATAGTCATAATTCTGTCCGGTATGAGCAAGAATACAGTCAAAATATTTCCTGCATTTATTAATCACCGCCGACAGACGGATAATCTCAGGCCGTGTCCCGACAATAATGAGCAGCTTAATTCTGCCATTGTTTTGCCATGTGATATTCCCAAAATCACTGTTCATTGAATCCCTCCCGTTTCTGTTACCTGTTCAAAAAAAGTATCCGGATTTTTTTCATCAAACCTCTCATTCGCCCACATCACTGTAACAAGATTCTCCGAATCAGACAAATTGATGAGATTATGGGTATATCCCGGAAGCATCCGTACCGCCCGCATTTCCTCGCCTGTAACCTCAAATTCAACCAAAGGGTACTCCTTGCCAGTCTCCGGATTTATGCCAATCCTGCGCTCCTGGATTAGCCCATGGCCTGACACCACAATAAATATTTCCCATTTGGAATTGTGCCAATGCTGTCCCTTTGTGATTCCTGGCTTTGTAATATTAACCGATACCTGCCCGCAGTTTTGTGTACGAATCAGCTCCGTAAAGCTGCCCCTTTCATCCTGATTGGACGTAAGCTTACAGGAAATCTCAGACTCCGGAAGATATGACAAGTACGTACTGTACAGTTTTTTTGCAAATGAATTCGGAGGCATTTCCGGCATTGTAAGAGTTTTTGAAGCTTCTCTGAAGGATTGAAGCAAATCTACAATCTCTCCCAGTGTCACACAATGGGTAACAGGTACGCAGCAATAACGCCCATTGTCTGCCAAAACAGTTTTCAAGCCTTCATATTCGCAATGGTGTTCAAGTCCCTCCAATGCGTCAAGAAATTCCCTTACTAAGTCGTCAATATAAACAAGTTCTAATTCCGTGGAACGGTCGTTTACCGTATATTCCTTCCCATTGGCTACAGCGCTGCAAAACGTTGCCACCGCTGAATTGTAATTGGGCCTGCACCATTTTCCAAACAGATTCGGGAATCGGTAAATCAACACTTTTACTCCCATATCTTCTGCATACCGGAAGAATAATTCTTCTCCCGCCAATTTACTTTTTCCATACTCTGAAGCTGCAAACCGCCCGCTTAAGCTTGCCTGAATGGAACTGGAAAGCATCACCGGACATGTGTTTTGATTTCTCTTAAGAGCATCCAGCAAAAGGGATGTAAAGCCATAATTTCCATCCATGAATTCAGAAATATTTTTCGGCCTGTTCACTCCTGCCAGATGAAATACGAAATCACAGTCCCTGCAATATTGGTCTAAGAGGACTTCTTCTGTATCTACATCATACTCATAGATTTCTGTAATGGTAAGGTCAGGTCTTGTCCGATTCTTTCCGTCCCTAATGTTTTTCAAATTCTCCACCAGATTACGTCCAACGAATCCCTTAGAGCCTGTTACAAGTATCTTCATCCTTCTGCCTCCTAAGCCTCTCTTTCACATAATCCGTAGTTAATATTTTTTGTACAGTTTCTTCCACATTCAGTAATTTTGTATTGTGGCTTGTATATGCTTCGTCTGCTTCTGTGGCTACCTGTCCATTGACAAAATAATTATCGTAATTCAAATCTCTATGATCGGCAGATACCCGATAGTAATCCCCCATGTCTTGTGCCCTTAAGCGTTCTTCTTTTGTCATTAGTGTTTCGTACAGTTTTTCCCCATGCCGCGTACCGATGATGTGAGTCCCTGTATTTCCAAACAGTCTCTGTACAGCCTCAGCCAGCACGCCGATAGTGCTGGCATCTGCTTTCTGTATAAATAAATCTCCTGAATCCCCATGTTCAAAAGCAAATTTTACAAGCTCTACCGCCTCGTCAAGATTCATCAGAAACCTTGTCATATCTGGATTGGTAATTGTAATGGGGTTCCCATTCTTAATCTGCTCAATAAAAAGCGGGATGACAGAGCCTCTTGAGCACATGACGTTTCCATATCTTGTACAGCAGATAAGTGTTTTGCCTCGCTCTGCCGCCACACGTGCATTTGCCCTTACAATGTGCTCCATCATAGCTTTTGACGTTCCCATTGCATTGATAGGGTATGCGGCTTTGTCTGTACTTAAGCAAACGACCCGTTTTACTCCGGCTTCGATTGCAGCGTGGAGAACATTGTTGGTTCCTTCCACATTCGTATGTACGGCTTCCATAGGGAAGAACTCGCAGGAAGGGACCTGTTTTAAGGCTGCTGCGTGAAATATAAAATCCACACCTGGCATGGCGTCATGCACAGACTGTGGATTGCGAACATCTCCGATATAGAATTTTACTTTTGAGGCTGTATCCGGATGATGCACCTGTAACATATGGCGCAGGTCATCCTGTTTTTTTTCATCCCTGCTGAATATACGGATTTCCCGAATGTCTGTATTCAGGAAGCGTTTCAGGACGGTGTGGCCGAAAGAACCAGTGCCTCCTGTGATTAATAAAGTTGAATTATTAAACAATGACATATCACATCTCCTCCAAACTTCTTTCCCTATGTCAATAAACGTTTCTTTCTCACCGATAGTTTTCCAACTGTAACAGTGGAAATATAAGCAAGTATAACTGTAATTAAAACGATGAGCAAAGCATATTCCCATTTACCCCCCCCCATCTAAAATTAACAAAAACATTTACAACCGTCATATGGTATAGGAATAACCCATACGAAATATCTAATGGAACATTTAGCTGCGGGAACCTGTAAGCAAATCCAATAACACCAATAATCAGGAACAAACTCCAGAATAAATAATATCCCGATAAAATATCAATCTTCGACCAAAAGAAAGTATAACTCAATAGTAATGACATCCACCAATATTTCCTACAAATTGGCAACAGAAATTCCTGAAATTCTGCAATAAACATACCAATATAAAAAATCCAAAAATATCGGATAAGAGTTTGGTCATATAGCTTACCGATCACCTCTATTCTTATAAACTCATGCGTAATAGAATTGAATACACAACTAACCGTAAAAGAAATGATTAATCCGATCATCCATGTAATCATTTTTCTATTCTTCATTATTTTATAGAAAATCCAGGCCATTATATAGAATTGAATCATCACGCCAATCGTCCACAACGCACCGTTTGGAGTCCCAACACCATAACCCCGCAACGCTTCAGGAGTCCAGAATTGAAAAATAGTTCCTTGGCCAAATCCAAACAAAATAAGACTCTTTATATCCCATCCATGATAGAAAATCATTAAAAAAAGCAGCTCTATCATTACAGCAGCCCAAAGCTCAGGATAAATCCGCAAAAACCTCTTTGTAATATAATGTGAATAGGACTTTGAGCTTTCAATGGAGAACCAGATCAAAAAACCACTAATAGCAAAAAAAATAGGAACGCCTCTTAAGAAAGAGGATGCTCGAAAAATATTTTCTTTGATCGGCAATTCCAAATGTTCAACTAAATGTCCAAACATCACTTGAGAAGCCGCGAGTATTCGTATGAAATTCAGACTGTTAGATTGCTTTCTAAAAATTCTCCTATTCATCTTAACCTCCCTATCCACCCTATCACCTACCTAATCTCCCGTAAAATCGATATAGTTCTCTCAACTCCTGACTTCACATCATATCTCGGCCTCCAGCCCAATTTAAGCAGCTTATGTCCATCCAATCGTGCCTTAGTTGCCTTACTGTATCCGGCCGCCTCTACAAAGTCTGGTACCTCAAACACAACCTTTTTCCCATTCAAATCGGCAATAATCGCCGCAAGCTCCTTAAGCATAATATCCGAACTTTCGTCCGAAATATTATACGCCTCCCCGCTTTTTCCACTTAGAAGGATTGTCAGCAAACCGCTGACAGAATCCGACACATATGCATATGAGTAATATTGCATTCCAGCAGATTTTAAGACAATATCTTCACTGTCAATCCCATTCTTGATAAATTGACTGATCGCTTTTGTGTCGGACATTAACATTGTCGGACCGTAGGATCGGGTTAGGCGAGGAATGACCACATCCAATCCTTTCTGGGCTTTGTATGCCTGGCAGAGCGCTTCTCCACATCTTTTGCTTTCTGGATAGCCGGCTCTCATTGTATTACAATTAATATAACCACAGTAATTCTCATCAAAGAACTCTGCATCTCCCCGATTCTCACCATAGATTTCATTTGAGGATGCAAATGCAAAACGAGCCGCATGATGGGCCACGGCAAATTCAAGCATATTCTGTAAACCGATAATGTTGGTTGTTATCGTTCCAATGGGATCTTTAGAATACTGTATAGGATGTGTATTTGACGCAAGGTGAAGAACATAATCCACAGTACCAATATCGTTACGTACCAAAGGGAGCCTGATATCATAAGGAATAAAAACCAGATGTTTATCACCACAATATCCGGCAAACCGTTCCATGATTTTTTCTTCATTTCTGCTCAGAGCATAAACCGTACAGTTTAAGTCATCCTCCTGATTCTTTCTTAAAATTACATCTACCAAAAAACTGCCTACAAGCCCTGTTGCACCGGATACCAGCATGCATTTATCCCTTAATTTTTCCCATGAAAGGTCTAAGTCAGCTACGGCTACGACATCTTCTATGTATTGTTTACTTTGATATAAGTTCATTTCAATCCCCTATTTTAACCAGTTATCCTTATCTGATCTCAGATAAGCTTTAAACATCTCCAAATCATCTTTGGTAGTCAGCTTTATGTTTTTATCCGAACCTGCTGCAAAATACAGCCGAATTCCAAGCTCAACCATCATTGTATTCGTATAAGAAGAACCATAGATACCGATTCCTTTTTCATACGCTTCGTGGTATTTTGAATCAAGTAAACCAAATTTGTAAGCCTGGGGAGTAGAAACGCGCCGAAGGGTTTCGCGAGGGATATATTTAACAGTACTTTTCTCATCATCAACTACAAAAATCTGCTCATTATAAGGCAGAGAAGTGACAGCATTTCCATATTGCCGGCATTTTACGATTACATCTGTAAGAACCGTCTCATCAACCAGCGGCCGGATTCCGTCATGAATAATGATAATGTCTTCCTCAGAAGCTTTCCCTTCCAGATTATAGATACCGTTTCTAATGGACTCCTGACCTGTTTCCCCTCCGGAAACCACCCATTTCAGCTTATCTATGCCAAACTGCCTGACATACGCCCAGAGAACATCATGCCAGCCCTCGATACAAACAACCTCAATCGCATCAATCTGAGGATGCTTCTGAAATCCTTCAAGGGTGTATATTAACACAGGCTTATCATATACGTTGATAAATTGTTTGGGAATGTCCTGTCCCATTCTGCTCCCAGAACCACCTGCAATTACGACTGCTATATTCATCGTTCCTATCTCCTTATAAAAATATATCTTGGGTTTATTGCTTTTATCTGCCACAAAAATACTTCTCTTCCGTCCTTTCCAAACAACAGATTACAAAGCAATAATGAAACGCCTTGGGTAATGACTGTAGCCATTGCCGCCCCATACATACCCATGATTTTGATTCCGAAATAATTCAGAATGATATTCAAAATCACACTGATTATTTGAGAAAACATCAGAATATTTCCTCGGTTAATCAGTGTAAAGTGTCCTGCTCTAAGTACGGCATTATACATAAAAAAAGAACCTAGAACATAGATTTTATATACTCCAAAAGCAGCCCCATATTCTGGCTTTAAGTATTTGAAAGCAACAGGCAGTACAAAAAAAGAAACCATAACACCGGCTATGTAAAGCCAGGTAAGCATTGAGGATATACGGATATAAAGCTTCTCATATTCCTCTTTGTTGATTTTAAATAATGTGATTAGTTTGGGATACACAGAATTCTGTACAGGCATTATCGCGATCTGCACAATCCCTATTAATTTTACAGCGATTGCATATACTCCTACGTCTGCTACTGAAAGCATACTTCCAAGCATAACGGTATCGCAGCGTTGATAAATTGTCGCACAGGACGCAGCAACCGCCAAAGGAAAACTTTCCGCTATGATTTCCTTTAATAACCCCTTGTCTACCCTGCCAATAATCCCAGAATGAAATGCGCTTCTATACTGAACAAATATGATGAAAAACTGAATGATGGCAGTAATTGTGGCGATAAAAGCTATGGCAATAACTGGCAAATGTACAGCGACAGCCCCCAGTTGAAAAAGGCAGCCAACCGCAGCCGATATATCTGATGCGATCACAACCTTTTTGGATTGAAGAAGATACTCAAAACGATTCTCCATTCCAAATTTACAATTTAAAATCACTGCATTCATCAGTAACACCAGGAATATTTCTTTATACTCTCTGCCTTGCCTGGCGAAAATAAGATATATTCCTCCTGCCATACAGGAAATACCAGAGAATAGAAACCTGGAAAAAGTTGCTGAGATTACCACTTCTTCCGGCAAATATTGACTATATCTTTTTTTAACTACTCTCCCATCTGTAAGCGTTACAAGAATTTCAAAGATAGCCACAACATTCAATGCATATTGATACAGCCCATAGTCTGCTGAACCATAATAATTAGCTACCCGCACTGTAACAAGAAGATTAAGAATCAGATAAAAGACCTTATCAAAAGTCATCCATCCAATATTCTTAGCTATTTTCTTTAACTCACCATTCATTCGGCGTTCTTCCTCTGCCCACTGATTATCTCAACTACTTCTCTGATTACTCCCTTCCCGCCCTTTGCCTCTGTGATATAATCCGCCGCCTCTTTGACCTCCCGCACAGCATCCTTTGGGCAGCAGCCGTATCCTACAGCCTCTATGACTGTAAGATCGTTTACATCGTCTCCAATATAACAGACATTCTGAAGGGATATTCCGTACTGTGAGCAAATTTTTGTAACCTTCTCTAGTTTGTTCTTACAGCCCATTTCAAGAATGTCAAGCTTTAGCTTCTTCCCACGCCGTCTGTTTAAATCCACGTTTTCACTCGTGATAATACCCGTAATAATCCCCATCTTGCGAAGCAGCGCAAAGCCCATACCGTCTCTGGTATTGAATTTCTTTAGTTCATCACCCTTCTCTGAATAATACATTCCTCCGTCGGTCAGACATCCATCACAATCCGTCAAAAACATTTTTATTTCAGGTACTTCAACAAACGCAGCGATACCATTCTTTTTCATCAGAGCCTCAATTATAATCCAGTCACTGGGTTCATCAATCTCAAAAAATGTATCTTCACTCATCTCCACTGCTTTTATGTTTCCGGAAACGCGATTCTTTGATTTCAACAATGCTTTTTTTGAGCTGATATAAAACGCACCGTTTTCTACAAGATATCCGTCGAACTCCTGCCTGCGGGGGCGGCAAAATACATCATAATTCGTCGGATATGTATATCCTTTTTCATCATTTGCCCAGTGGAAGCGCTTCTGCCGGACGACAGAGAGGACGCTGTCTGTCCCCTCAGAATTGAAAATCTGAAACCCGCGATTCAGATCATCACTCCTAAGCAAAGGGGATGTAGCCTGAACAAGCACAATATGATCAAACTCGTAATTCTTAGCAAATTCCAGCATTGCAAACTCTGTGGATGCCGTATCAGAAGCAGATTTTGCAGAACGGCCGATTACTTCTACCTTGTCAAAAAGGCTCCCTTCCATCCCTTCCTGAAAGGACTCTACCGTCCTTTTAATCTGCTCACTGTCAGTTGCAACATAAACCTTATCAATATACTCACATCCGCATGCCGCTTTTATTACCCAATAGACCAATGGCCTGCCGCAAAGATATTTAATATTTTTTAGCGGAATCGACTTACTTCCGCCTCTGACCGGAATAAATGCTACGTTCATAATTCCTCCTATATTTCAAGCCCCAATCTCATATTCTTCCATAGATATCCTCATAGCGGATAATGTCGTCTTCTCCAAGATAATCTCCAATTTGAACTTCGGTAATAATCAGCGACTCCTGTTCGTCTGTATTGAGTACCCTGTGCTTGGCTCCTTTTGGAATAAAAACAGAACTTCCACAGCTTACATGCAAAACAGATTTTTCTAAATGAATTATGCCTGTCCCATGAACCACAATCCAATGTTCTTCTCTATGCTCATGGGATTGAAGACTTAATTGACTTTTGGGTTTTACACAGATTACCTTTGCCTGATAGTAATCATTCAACACAGTTGTCTTATAAAAACCCCACGGTCTTTGAAAAATCTCATAATCAATAACTCCTGTATCTAAGGAGAAAAAATCATATCCCAAATCCGCATGAATATCTTGCAATAACAATGTATGCATCTGATTTTTAGTAATAATATTTACTAAGCAGTTGTTATCATCCACCACAGGTAAGAATTTAATAGCTTGATTCTTGAACAGTCTCGATACTGTCTCGAATCCATCTGATAGAAAAACAGTCTTTGCCTCCTTTGTATATACATCAGAAACGTAGGCTTCTTTATTGCACCCTCGAATAAATGCACGCCTTAAATCCCCGTCCGTCAACACTCCAAGAACTGTTTTCTCCAAATCAACCACAATGACAAATCCTTGCCTGTTTGCGTCAATCTTTTTAAGCGCCTCTATAACACGGTCAGATTCATACACCGTGTAATCTCTAAATCTCTCATCCACAATCAGTTCTCCCTGTATTTCAACTTATCACGCTGTATCTGCTCAATCGGAAGAATTTCTTCTTTCTTATAAGTAAGTGATTCATAAACTGCCTCCAGATTCCTGACAAGCTTTCTGATTCCATCCGGCTCAAGGGACGCGGCGTGATCCGTCCCCTTCCATGTACGGTCAAGCGTATAATGGCGTTCAATATATTCAGCTCCCAACGTATAGGCTGCCACATCCACTGCAATCCCAAGATGATGACCGGAAAAACCAATTGCCTTGACACGCCCTTCGTATCGTTCTCTCATACCAATAATCTCAAGTAAACAGACATCCTTAAAAGGCACCGGATATCCGGAAATACAATTATAGAGAACCAAATCCTTTGCACGGCCATTCTTTTCAAATAGCTGAACAATCTTTTCTTCTTCATCTTTTGTCGTCATTCCAAAGGACAACTGAATCTCTCCTTCATAGTTATCACATAACCACTGAAGCATCTCATAATGGGTATTGCATGCAGACGGAATCTTAATAAACTTAGGATGAAGACAAGATATTTCCTTGGCGCTGGTCAGATCCCATACTGAAGTTGAATAGATAATTCCTGCATCTTCACACCACTTTTTTAACTGTGCGTGCTGCTTCACATCGAATTCCAAAAACTCACGGTGCTCACCGTAGGTTGCGCCATAGGAGTTCGCAGGATTAGGGTGGGGCGCATTGTATTGTTCTAAAGTCAGCAGTTCCTTTGGGCAGCGTTTTTGAAACTTGATGGAATCAGCTTTACAGAAATGTGCCGCCGTTTCAATGAGATCCTTTGCAATCTCCATCCGCCCCATATGGTTACAGCCTGCTTCGGCAATAATAAATGGTTTTTTGTACATATTTTTATTCTCCCTTTTTAAACTATCTCTATATATTTTCTACGCTTATGATTCGTAAATATAATGTCATAAAACTTATATACCAAAATAAAATAAAATATATATCTTGGTATCCGAAACGGATAAGAGCGAACAGTATAGATCAATTCAATAATCAAAAAAATCAAAAATGAATTCTGGGCATATCTCCCTGTCCGTATATTTTGAAATATACGCTTATCAAGCATACCGACTATGATTCCCTGGAAAAAACAGGCAATTAAACCGCCTGCATAACCAAAATCAAAATAATATTCAATCGGGAATGCAGACCCCAAAGGTTCAAAATCAAACGCAAAATATGTGTAATATTTATTTATCAGATCATCTCCGAAAATGTATGTCCATCCAGGTATAATAGAAAGTATAGAGGATATGGTTACCATTCCATTTGCTGTTTCACGGAAATCTCTAAACCCTTTTGAAATTACATTGATAGTTCCTCCAAACTCTTTCATCGTTTCTGTTGCCAAAAAATAGACTCCATTAAATTCCCATGAATATGTTCCGAAGTATCTGCCATTTCTGATAACTATGAGTACATTTAAAAGTACAAATCCTCCGAAGGAGATAAGCAGGAATTTTTTTATATTTAACTTTTCGACAACATGATAATATAAAACCGTGATAACAATAATTCCCAAAACCGAATACGCTCTGGCACCCCCAAACATTTTTATCAGTTCATATATTATAAACAAATAATATATTTTCTTAGCTTTTTTCTTATCCTCTTTATATATGACAAGGGCAAGATAAACTGCTACCGGAAAAAACTGTGTAAATGTTTGAAAAATATTAATAAAATTACCTGCTCCATGAGCTTCCTCATATCCAGATGTAAGATTGATGGTAATTCGTATAGCCGTCTGAATTAAATCTAAAATAAGAGAAATAATTAGCAATGGGTATACATATTGTTTTGTTGGGATTACTTTTTCAAATTGATTGACAACATGATTGACAACATTCACCTGTGTGCCAAATAACACTCCGACAAACACGATTGAAACTGCTATTGTCGAATATTTAATAGCCTGAACATATGCATTATATCCGTAATTAAAATAAGCTACATAGGTTATTTTGTTTCCAAAGTCAAAATTTAGAAACAGTAATATATTTTGCGATAACCAAAACAAATAACAACACCAAATAAATA
>ERZ808028.750-NODE-750-length-23600-cov-4.640990_pt1 | contig 23600 bp, 18 predicted proteins | sample MGYA00380184_ERZ808028 | MGnify/ENA primary metagenome ERZ808028 (study PRJEB31490, sample SAMN06133397) | mouse gut metagenome | isolation source: J8_1 | host: mice | place: China: Chengdu | collected 2015-05 ...
TGGCCGGCGGCGGCCTGATGCTGGGCGCGTTCTTTATGGCGACGGACTATGTGACAAGGCCCATCACAAAGAAGGGGCAGTACCTGTACGGTATTTTTCTGGGGATCCTGACGGGTATCTTTAGGGTATTCGGGGCATCTTCCGAGGGTGTTTCCTATGCGATCATCATCGGCAACCTGCTCGTGCCTCTGATCGAGAAGATCACTCTTCCGAAAGCGTTCGGGAAAGGGGGAGAAGCGGTATGAATAACGAGATAAGATCCATGTTCCGGGATGCGGGCATCATCGTAGCGATCACCCTGATCGCCGGGCTGGTGCTGGGCGGCGTGTACCAGCTCACGAAAGAACCGATCGCGGAGCAGAAGAGGCTCAAAAAGCAGCAGGCCTGCCAGGAGGTTTTCGCGGAGGCGGATTCTTTTGCGGAGCTGGAGGGCTTTGATACGGGAGAGGCGGCGCAGGTGCTCGCTTTTTCGGATAGTCCGTATGCATCGCAGGATATCGATGAAGTTATGATCGCGCAGGATAGTGCGGGAAATACGCTGGGTTTTGTGCTGACGGTGACTTCCCATGAGGGGTACGGCGGAGATATCCAGTTTACCATGGGCGTTACAAACGAGGGCGTATTAAACGGCATCTCTCTGTTGAGCATTTCGGAGACGGCGGGCCTCGGCATGAGGGCGGATGAAGTGTTAAAGCCCCAGTTTGTCGGGAAGTCGGCTGAAAAGTATGAGTACACGAAGACAGGGGCAGTGGCGGATAACCAGATCGACGCGATCTCCGGCGCTACGATCACGACGAATGCAGTGGTTAACGGTGTCAATGCCGGGCTGTATTACTTTCAGAATGAATTGGGAGGTGCGGCTAAATGAGTGAAATAAAGTCCAGGCTGGTGAACGGCCTGTTTAAGGAAAATCCCACCTTTGTGCTGATGCTGGGTATGTGCCCCACGCTGGCGGTGACAACTTCCGCCATAAACGGCCTGGGGATGGGGCTGACTACGATGGTGGTGCTGGCGCTGAGCAATATGATCATTTCCCTGCTGCGGAATATCATCCCGGATAAGGTGCGCATTCCGGCGTTTATCGTGATCATCGCCTCCTTTGTGACGATGATGGAACTGCTTCTGGAAGGTTTTCTGCCCTCCCTCTATGAGGCGCTCGGCATTTATATCCCGCTGATCGTGGTGAACTGTATTATCCTGGGGCGTGCGGAGGCTTACGCCTCCAAGAATCCGGTGCTGCCTTCGCTGTTCGACGGCATCGGCATGGGGCTTGGCTTTTCCTTTGCGCTGACCTGTATCGGCGCGGTGCGTGAGCTGATCGGTTCTGGTAAGATATTCGGCTTTTCCGTGATGCCGTCCTCCTATGTGCCCTGTGCGATCTTCGTCATGGCGCCCGGCGCGTTCTTTGTGCTGGCGGCGCTGACCGCCCTGCAGAACAAGATCAAGATCGCAGGGGAGAAAAAGGGAAAAGATATGAGTAAGATCGGCTCCGGCTGCAGCGAGGACTGCATGAACTGCGGGGAAGAGGGCTGCGGAAAAAGAAAGTTTTATGATACGGAAGCGGGGGAGGCATGAGTATGGAAACAGTAAAAGATTTATTGATCATTTTAATCAGTTCCTCTCTGGTGAGCAATGTTGTGCTGAGCCAGTTTCTGGGGCTCTGCCCGTTCCTCGGTGTGTCCAAGAAGACGGAGACGGCGGCGGGCATGGGGGCGGCGATCATCTTCGTCATCACGATATCCTCGCTGGTGGCGGCTGCGATCTATCAGTTTATGCTGGTACCCCTGCATATTGAATACTTGCAGACTATCGTTTTTATACTTGTCATTGCGGCGCTAGTGCAGTTCGTGGAGATGTTTTTAAAGAAGTTCATCCCCTCCCTCTATCAGTCGTTAGGGATCTATCTGCCGTTGATCACGACAAACTGCGCGGTGCTCGGCGTGGCGCTGACCAATGTGACGAAACAGTACGGGATCTTGAAAAGCGTGGTGAACGGGTTCGCGACGGCTGTGGGCTTTACGATCTCGATCGTGATCTTAGCGGGACTGCGGGAGAAGATGGCTTACAACGATGTGCCGGAATCCTTCAAGGGAATGCCCATCGTGCTGATCACGGCGGGGCTGATGGCGATCGCGTTCTGCGGGTTTTCGGGACTGTTGTGAGCCTGTCAGGGAAATAGACATGCTCGCACGTATATTCGGCGACTGCCGCGAGGGTTCCTGAACTTGGCGGACAACAGAAAAAACGATCGTGAAAGGGGGATGTCAGATGCTGCGGCATGGCATTCCCTTTAATATGCGCAGGCCCGTGCAAAAAGTGCCATAGACACTCAGAAATATGTCGCAGAAGCAGCGCATGGGTTGTGCATGATAAGGGAAAGAAATATCTTCCTTGCTCGATTAGCATAAGCCTGCTCACGGAGCGTGCAGGCGTTGGTTTAGGAAACGGCGGTGGGAGAAACCATGACGAAGGGAAAAAGAATATGTTCCGCTGCGGGACTTTTGCTGGTATTGTCTCTGGTGGAGGGCGCGGGGATCTGTCAGTATCAGTACAGGAACAGTGTACCTTATCGCTATGAAAAGGCGATGGAAAGGGCGGATGCCTGTTATGCGGACGGAAAATGGCAAGAGGCGTACGAGGCATATGCGGAAGCTCTGTCGTATGAAAGCGGCGACGGGGAAGTTTTGCGTCGGGCAGTTTTATCCAATCTGGAAAGAGTAAAGGAGTCCGGAAATCCGCGTCACCTGATACAGACATATCGTGAGATTTTTAACAAATATGCGAAATTGTTTTCGGAGACAGAACTTTCAGAATGGTATTTTGAATGTGCGGACGCTTATCTGGAGATCGATGCTCCTATGGGGGCAGTGGCATTACTGGAGGACGGCATAGATTCTTTCCCGGAAGCGGAGACAGCGGAAAACATGAGGGAGAAAAAGAGGGATATCCTTGCGCATACAGAGATAAAGTACAAGACGTGTTATTATTTGGTAATCATGGGCGAGGAAGCGCTTATGAAACTGAACTATTCGGAGTACGACGAGGAGGGCAGAGAGATATTTCGGCTTCATTATGATTATCATGGAAATAAGGAGAACTGGGATTATATAAATTATGACGAAGATGGGAATGAGGTATACAGGGAAAGCTGGTATATAGAGGAGGAAGGACCGAGGAAAGTTTATGAGACATATAAGAGTTATGATGAAAGCGGCAATCTGCTTCATTCCATAACATACAGGTTTCCTGAAAGAAATAGAAAGGATTTATTTGTTGAAGCAAATTACAGGTATGATGAAGAGGGAAATGAGATTTACGGTAAGCGTACTTCCTATTACCCGAGCAATCGGATTGATGAAGAGCATGAACATCAGGTATTCTCTGACGAGCTCGAGAGGGTGAGAGAATATGACGGCGATCTTCAGGAGGAATATAGCCGCTATATTTTTCAATACGAAGATACGGACGGAAATAGGGTGACAGAATATTTTGACGCCGAAATTTATTCGGCGGAGGAGATACTGGGCGGGAGCGCCGTCCCCGAGTGGAAAGAGCTGAATATCTATGATGAAAACGGAAATGTAACGGAATGGTATAGATATACGGTGGAAAACAGGGAAGATGACCATATAATATGGGAGTACGATGAAAGAGGAAATATGATCAGAAAGATATCATCGTACCATGACGATGATGGAAATACAGTGCCCTATATAAGGGAATGGGAGTACGATGAGAGAGGAAATGCGGTCAGAGAGACATCGTACGATGGCTATGACAATATCGAAAGTACAGCGCTCATAGATTATGATGACAGAGATCTTCCGATCAGGAGAGAGGAGTACTATGTGAGGGATGGGGAAAGACGCGATACAGATGTGATATATTATAGTTATGACGAGGAAGGTAATCTGACAAAAACGGATGGGGAAAATGACGGGCTAGAATACGACAGACTTGGCCATCTGACAAAAAGCTATTTATCTCCATGTGGCCTCAAGCGGCTTGATGAGCAGAGGGTTTACCAATATCATTATTCCCCCGAATAGTGCAGCCGCAGGAATCGTCTGATACAGTTCTTTTGTCGGGATTGAAGAGAAACGGTATGGCGGATATCGAAAAATGAGCGGAGTGGGAGGAGAAAAATGGATGAGAGATTAAAAAAGCAGCTTGACTTTGCGCTGGAGATCGACAAGGAGAAGAATATCTTTAGGCAGACGCACCTGTCGGGGCACGGACGAAATGAGAATGACGCGGAACACGCATGGCATATGGCGGTGATGGCGTATCTGCTGCGGGAATATGCCAATGAGGAAGTGGATATCGCGAAGGTGATGCTGATGTGCCTGATCCATGATATCGTGGAGATCGAGGCGGGGGATACCTATACCTATGATGAGGAGGCAAAGAAAACGCAGAAAAGCCGGGAAGATGCGGCGAAGGAAAAGATATATTCCCTTCTGCCAGAGGATCAGAAGCGGGAGCTGATCGCCCTGTTTGACGAGTTTGAGGCGTACGAGACGGCGGAGGCAAAGTTTGCCCATGCGATGGACAACCTGCAGCCGCTCATCTTAAACAACAGCAACGACGGCGGCGACTGGAAAGGGCATGATGTGAGCGCAGAGCAGGTGTACGGAAGGCAGGGAAAGACAAGGCTGGGATCCGAAAAACTGTTTGAGGTGACGGACCAGATCATAAAGGAGAATATCAGGAAGGGGAATATTCGGAAATAAATCAAAAAGAATTGATATTTTTCCGAATATGAGTTATAATTATCGGAAAGAATAGAACGAATAAGTGATCTGAATAAATGATCCATATAAACGTCTGTATGAATGATTGGGGATAGGTGCCGATGAAAACCTGTAAGGAAATGGCAAACATATGGGGAGTCACAGAGCGCACAGTGACGGCATTCTGTAATTCCGGAAAGATACCGGGCGCAGTAAAGAGCGGCAAAAGCTGGCAGATTCCGGATAACGCGGAAAAGCCTGCTGACGGCAGGATTTCTTCGGGAAAATATATTAAAAAAACTGTGCCTGAAGAAAAGAAACTGCTTCCTGTCGGCATTTCAGATTATGTGCGCGCACAGTCTGAATATTACTATGTCGATAAAACTTTGCTGATCAAAGAATTTCTGGACCGGAAACCGTTGGTGTCACTGTTTACCAGGCCGAGACGGTTCGGGAAGACTCTGAATATGGATATGCTCAGAGTTTTCTTTGAAATATCGGACGATGATACGAGTCAATATTTCAGGGATAAAGCGATCTGGAACTGCGGCGAAGCATACAGGATGCATCAGGGAAGATATCCGGTCATATTTTTGACATTTAAAGACGTGAAGTTTGATTCCTGGGAGCTGACATTTGCAAAGATCAGTGAATTAGTGCAGGAAGAGTTCGGCAGACATATAAAGTTATGTGAGAGCGATAAACTGGAAACTTATGAGTTGGCGTACTTCAAAAAAATTCTGGCGGGACAGGCAAATGAGGTGGAGCTTTCTTCATCGCTGCAGAAACTTTCCAAAATGCTCACTGAACATTTCGGAAAGGCTCCGATCATTATCATCGATGAATATGATACCCCTATTCAGGAGGGATACTCGAAGGATTTCTATGATGAGATCATTGGCTTTATGAGAAACTTCTTCTCAGGGGCATTTAAGGATAACAGGTATCTTTCCTATGGATTTCTTACAGGTATCTTTCGGATTGCCCAGGAAAGTAATTTCAGCGGATTAAATAATCTGAATGTGAATTCCGTGATGGATGAAGAATATGATGCATTTTTCGGCTTTACCGATCCGGAAATAAATCAAATATTGGATTACTACGGGGTTTCGGACAAAGAAGAGGAACTCAAAGACTGGTACGACGGTTATCGTTTCGGAAATGTGGAAATATATAATCCGTGGTCAGTGATCAATTATATTTCGAAAGGGTGTATTCCGCAGGCATATTGGGTAAATACCGGAAAGAATGAGATCCTTGAAGATGTTTTGAAGGTGGTTACAGATGATATTACCGAAAAACTGTACGCTCTTTTGCGGGGAGAGAGGGTCATTGCGAGGATCGATCAGAATGTGGTCTACAGATCTCTTTCGGAGGATCCCGGAAATATTTACAGTCTGTTGGCAGTAGCGGGATACTTAAAGATACTGAGGAAAGAACTGCAGGCCGACGGTTCCTATTTGTGTGAGGTGGGCGTTCCGAACCGGGAGATCGCGGCGGTCTACAAAAGTGAAATTTTATCTCATTTATTGCAGATCGGAGCGATCACAAGGACAACTGCAGATAAGATAGCTGAAAGTTTATATATGAATGATCCGGAAAAATTACAGAAAGCCATTGCCGAGTATATGGATAGATCGATCAGCTTTTATGATGCCGGAGCGGAGGGATTTTATCATGGCCTCATTCTCGGATTGATCGCTTTGATGGATAATCAGTATAAGATAAGATCGAACAGAGAATCCGGAGATGGGAGATATGATATCAGCCTGTTCCCGAGAGAGAAAAAGTATCCGGGGATCATCATGGAGCTGAAGTGGAAGAAGGGGCTGGAGACGGATGCGCTTGATGCGTTGGCAAAGGAGGCTTTGATCCAGATTGACAGTAAGAGATATGACCATGAGATGCGGGAAGATGGCGTTGAAGATATTCTTAAACTTGGGATCGCTTTTTCCGGCAAAGAGATAAGGATCAGGACCGGGTGATGGGATTTTTCAGGATCGTTGCTATATAACAGGATGGGTGATATATGATGTAGAAGCACCCTGATCAGAAATGAGGAACATACCAGGAAAGGAAATCTGAGGGAGGATTTGTAAGGATGAGAAACAGATACGAGATTGACCAGAAGGCATATGCAGAAACGGCGAGGAGGGCTGCGGCGGAGGGCGCTGTGCTCTTGAAAAATGACAAAAATGCGCTCCCGCTGCAGGAAGGGATGAAACTGGCGGTATTCGGGAGGATCCAGTTTGATTATTATAAGAGCGGCACCGGTTCGGGCGGCATGATCAATACGAAATATGTGGTAGGGATACTGGATGCCTTAAAAGAAGAGAATCTGACGATCGATCAGGAACTGGAGCAGATATACAGAGAGTGGATTAAAGAACATTCCTATGACTTTGGAAGCGGGTGGGCAAAAGAGCCGTGGAGCCAGCAGGAAATGCCCCTGAACCCTGAGGCGGTGGAGAGGGCTGCGAAGATAAATGATGCGGCGCTGGTGATCATCGGGCGCACAGCCGGGGAGGATCGGGACGCAAAGAATGAGGCGGGCAGTTTCTATCTTTCCGCGGAGGAGGAGAGGATGCTCTCGCAGGTATGTGCGGCTTTCGGCAGGGTGATCGTTGTACTGAATGTGGGAAATATCATCGATATGAAGTGGGTGAGAGCCTATGATCCGCAAGCGGTATTGTATGCGTGGCAGGGCGGCATGGAAGGCGGGCACGCGGTGGCTGACGTGCTGATGGGGCGGGTAAATCCCTGCGGCAGGCTGGCGGACACGATCGCTGTTTCCGTGGAGGATTACCCTTCCGCCCCGAATTTCGGCGGCGCTGACGGCAACCGATACGCGGAAGATATCTATGTGGGATACCGTTATTTTGAGACCTTTCAGGCGGCGGAGGGGAAGGTGCTCTATCCTTTCGGTTTCGGGCTTTCCTATACTTCCTTTGCGATAGACAGCAGGATGGAAACCGGGAGAGAGAAAAACATCTTCTATGTCAGTGTGAAAAATACAGGGGATCTGGCGGGAAAAGAGGTCGTGCAGATCTATGTGGAGGCGCCCCAGGGGAAGCTTGGAAAACCGGCGCGCTCTCTGGCGGCTTTTGCGAAGACAAAGTGCCTTTTGCCGGGGGAAGAGCAGGAACTGAGGATGGAAGTGGAGAACGGCTTACTCGCTTCCTATGATGACAGCGGCGTGACAGGGCATAAGTCCTGCTATGTGCTGGAGGAGGGGACTTACCGGTTCTACGTGGGGACGGATGTCAGGAGTGCAACATGTGTGGGCAGTATGGAGATCGGGACGCTTCAGGTGGTAAAGCAGTGTACGGAAGCGCTGGCGCCGGTGGAGGCTTTTGAACGGATGAAGCCGGAAGGGGGGCAGGGTGGAACCTTTGGCATGATCCGGGAGAAGGTGCCTCTGCGCACCTACAGCATGGCGGAGCGGAGCGGCGGGGAGCCGAAAGCGGAACTGCCGTATACCGGCGATCAGGGATATAAGCTGGCGGATGTCTATGATAAGAAAGTGACGATGGAAGCGTTTCTCGGACAGCTTAGTGATAGGGAACTGTGCTGCATCGTGCGCGGGGAAGGAATGTGCTCCGCCAAGGTGACGCCGGGGACGGCGGCGGCTTTCGGGGGCGTCACAAAAGCGCTGGAGGAGTTCGGGATTCCCTGCGGATGCTGTGCGGACGGGCCTTCCGGTATCCGGATGGACTGCGGCGCCTATGCTTTCAGCCTGCCGAACGGGACCTGTCTGGCTTGCAGTTTCAATGAGGAACTGGTGGAGCAGCTCTATGCGTACGAGGGGGCGGAGCTGCGGAAGAATCATATCGATATCCTGTTGGGGCCGGGCATGAATATCCACAGGCACCCGCTGAACGGGAGAAACTTTGAATACTTTTCGGAGGATCCGCTGCTCACCGGAAAGATGGCGGCGGCACAGCTAAGAGGGATGGCACAGTATCAGGTTACCGGTGCCATGAAGCATTTTGCAGCGAACAATCAGGAGTACAACCGCAAAAAGTATAACGCGGTGGTCTCGGAGAGGGCCCTGCGGGAGATCTATCTGAAAGGGTTTGAGATCGCGGTAAAAGAGGGGGACGCCTTTGCGGTAATGACCACTTACGGCGGGATCAACGGCCTCTGGACCGCAGGAAACTACGATCTGAACACAACGATCCTCAGAGGGGAATGGCAGTTTGACGGGTTTGTCATGACGGACTGGTGGGCGGATATCAATGATGAGGGGGGAGAACCTTCCGTGCGCAATACCGCCGCCATGGTGCGGAGCCAGAACGATGTGTATATGGTGACGCAGGATGCGGAGAAAAATTCCAACGGGGATAATCTGGAGGAGAGCCTTCAAAACGGCGCGTTAAAGCGGGCCGATCTGGCGAGATGCGCCGGAAACATCCTGCGAGTGCTGATGCGCCTGCCCGTGATGGACAGAAGCCTCAATCGGGTCAGCAGAGAGGAACTGGAAGCGGCGGAGGCGATGGCAAAGGAGGAGCAGACGGATCTCGACATCAAGTGGCATGTGCTGGATAAAAAGCTGGAGCTGGACGGAAAAGAGATCGATACCAGAATGGGAAGCTCCTTTGTCTGCGGGATACAGACAGAGGAAAACTGCCAGTATGTGATACGCCTCAGGGTAAAGGTGGATGCCTCCGACATTGCCCAGGTGCCGGTATCCGTCTTTGTGAACGGCACGCTGCAGAGGACTTTCACTTTGAACGGGACGGGTGGGGAGTATGTGGAGATAGAACAGTTGTCGGGGTCTTTCACCAATTCTCACAATTATCTGAAACTGTACTTTGCCCAGAGCGGGATGCAGATCGACAAGATCGCGATCGAGCGGACGGAGTGAAGGGAAAATGTTGACGAACCCCCATTCGATTGACAGGATATCAGTGTAACAGGGATATTGAGAGGAAATTTTTATGTACAGAATAATAATACCAGCCAGAAAACTGATTACATAAATCAAAATATGTGTTAAAATGTCATTGGAAGCCTGTGTCTGTGCTGCGTCCGCAGGCTCCCGCATTACATAAAGCAGTACAGAAATGAGGATATTATGTCAGGAATCATCATAGCGATGCTCGTGGTGGGGGGAGTCGGCTTGTTTATCGGGCTGTTTCTCGGGATCGCGGCAATCAAGTTTAAAGTGGAAGTGGATGAAAGGGAGGTTGCCGTGCTGGAGGCGCTGCCCGGAAACAACTGCGGCGGCTGCGGCTTTGCGGGCTGTTCTGGGCTTGCGGCGGCGATCGCAAAGGGTGAGGCGGCGGTAAACCAGTGCCCGGTGGGAGGCGATGCCGTTGCGAAGAAGATTTCTGAGATCATGGGTGTGGAGGCCGCGGAGACGAAGCGGATGGCCGCTTTCGTGGCGTGCCAGGGCGACTGTGATAAGGCGAAGGCGGATTATGAATATACAGGCATCGAGGACTGCCGTATGCTTTCTTTCGTGCCGAACGGCGGACCGAAAACCTGTAATTACGGCTGTCTCGGATACGGAAGCTGTGTGCAGGCCTGTCCTTTTGACGCGATCCATGTAGAAAACGGTGTGGCAGTGGTAGACCGGGAGAAGTGTAAAGCATGCGGGAAGTGTGTGGAAGCCTGCCCGAAGAAGCTGATCTCCCTGATCCCCTATGACGCGCCCTATCAGGTGGCGTGCAGCTCGAAGGATAAGGGCCCCGTTGCGATGAAAGCCTGTGATGTGGCGTGCATCGGCTGCGGGCTCTGTAAACGGAATTGTCCTTCCGAGGCGATCACAGTGGAGAATTTCAATGCAAAAATCGATCCGGAGAAGTGCACCGGCTGCGGCACCTGTATCGGGAAATGCCCGAAGAAGAGTATTGTGGAGTTATAGCCCGGCAATTATGCGGGGGAGATTGACGGATATCATAGTATGGATGTTTTGGATAAGAAGGAGCGGCGATGGAGCGGATCAAAGCAGTATTGTTTGATATGGACGGCGTACTGGTCAATACCGAACCGGTGCACTACCGGATGTGGAAGGAGGCTTTCCGTAATCGGGGACTGGAAGTCAGCTATGACGTATATAAGGGCTGTATCGGCACGACCGACGATTATCTGATGGATCTGATATGGGAACATTACGGCAGAGACTTCAGAGGAGACAAAAAGCTGCTGGAAGAAAGAATGGCGATCGAGAAACGTGTGCCGAAAGAAGAAAGCTATCCCGAAATGCCGGGGGTGAGGGAAATGCTGCAAAAGCTGCATGAAGCGGGATTTTTACTGGCGATCGCCTCCTCTTCCCCCATCAGCAGGATCGAGACGGCCGTGGATTATATCGGCATCCGCCGCTATTTTTCCCTGTTAAACAGCGGGGAAAATGTGGCTCGTTCCAAGCCTGCGCCGGATATCTATCTGGATACAGCGAAGAAACTGGGCGTAGAGCCGGCGGAATGTGTCGTGCTGGAGGATTCCGGAAACGGCAGTATCGCGGCAGTTTCCGCGGGGATGGCCTGTGTGGGGCTTCGCAATCCGGATTCCGGGGATCAGGATCTGCAAAAGGCGAAAGTGATCATCCACGAACTTTGCGAGTTCACGCCGGAACTAATCAGGAGTCTGGAAAGATGAGATATCATGATATCACAAAAGATGATATGAAAAACGGCGACGGGCTGCGGGTGGTGTTATGGCTTTCCGGCTGCAGGCATCACTGTCCGGGCTGTCAGAATCCTGTCACATGGGATCCGGAGGACGGGTTATTATTTGATGACAGGGCAGGATCGGAGATAGAGGAACAGCTTGAAAAACCTTATATCTCCGGCATGACATTTTCCGGCGGGGATCCTCTTTTTCCGGGGAATGTACAGGAAGTGACCGCCTATATAAAAGAATTGAAGCGCCGGTTTCCCGAAAAGACGATCTGGCTCTACACCGGGGAAAAATGGGAAGATATTCAGGAACTGGAAGTACTGCAATATATCGATGTGCTGGTAGACGGCAGATTTGAACAGGAGAAAAAGGACAATCTGCTTCACTGGCGCGGGAGCAGTAACCAGCGGGTGATCGATGTGAAGGAAAGCCTGCAGGGTGGACGGGTGGTGCTGTATGATGTGCTATAGATAAAACAAAGTTCAGGGAGACGATTTTTTTATGGTATGGTATAGTGATATGACAGGGCCGCAGAAGAAAAGGTTCTGGAGTGTAATAGCGACAGGCGTGATCGGGACGATCATGGTATTGTCGGTGCCCGTGGTCTGCGGCTTTATTTTTTGATATGCAGATTTTTGAAAGAGAAACGAAGAAAAGACAGGAGCAGTTATGAAAAAACAGGAGACACTACAGATAAAATATCACTCAAATGAGATCGAAAAACTTCGCTATATTGACGGGAAGAGCGACTGGATCGATCTGAGGGCAGCGGAGGATGTCTCTCTGAAAGCGGGAGATTTTGCGCTGATCAGTTTTGGCATCTCCGTGAAGATACCGGAAGGATATGAGGCGCATGTGGTGCCGAGAAGTTCCACTTTTAAAAATTTCGGCATTTTGCAGGCGAACAGTTACGGGGTGATCGATTCCTCCTACTGCGGGGAGAACGACATCTGGAAAATGCCCGTGTACGCAGTGCGGGATACCAGAATCCATGTGAATGACAGGATCGCCCAGTTCCGGATCATGGAAAACCAGCCCCAGATCGTGTTTGAGGAAGTGGAGCACATGGAGGGGAAAGACCGGGGCGGTTTCGGGAGTACAGGGACGGTGTGAGATATCAGGCAGTTGTAAAATAGCGGTTTATAAACGGTATGTTGAAAAAGGCGCATATTTTGGAAATATGTGCCTTAAATGCGCGTCCCCGTTTATTTGCCTGCCGCCTGCTGTCTGACCCGGATAAACCGTTTCCAGAGCGTTCCCATGCCGCCGGGGCCGAAAGGATTGATATAACTTTTCCCCGTCAGCGTCTTGTTGGAACAGACGGCAAGGACAAAGATCAAAATGCCTGCGATATAGCCGAAGATGCCTGCGATTCCCGTCAGGACAAGGGTGATGATACGCATGAATTTCAGGGCGTAGCCCAGTTCATAGTTGGACTGGGTATAGTTGGCGATAGCGACAAATGCCATATACAGCATGACCTCCGAGTTGAACCATCCGGATTTTACAGCAAATTCACCCAGCACGATGCCGGCTGTCACACTGAGGGGCGTGCTCAACATATTCGGCGTATTTACCGCCGCTAACTTCAGGCCGTCCAGGGACAGTTCCAGGATCAAAAACTGCAGAATGACCGGTACGTTCACTTCATCGGCGATGGAGATAAAGGACAGCCATTCCGGAAGCCACTGGGGATACATCGTCAGCAGCAGAAAGGTGGGTGTCAGGATATAGGTGATGATGCCGATGAGGGTTCTGGAAAACCGCAGGTAGGTACCCGTGACAGGCGGGAAATAATAATCATCAGCTTCCTCTGTCATATCAAAGATCGACACCGGAATGATCATGGCGGAGGGAGAGTTATCCACGAAGATAATAATATTACCCTCCAGTATATGCGCCGCCGCGGTATCGGGGCGCTCCGTGTATTTGAATTTGGGGAAAGGATTGTACCATTTGGACTGATAAAGGCATTCGGCAAGGCTTTCCTGATTCATGGTAAGAGCATCGACATGGATATTCTGGATCCTTGTCTTCACCTGACAGAGCAGTTTGTGGTCCACCCGGTCATCCATATAACAGACGGCGATATCTGTTTTGGAAGTTTCCCCGGCGCGCAGCATTTCCATCCGCAGTTTCGGGCTTCGGATGCGGCGGCGCACAAGCGCCGTATTAAAAACAACGGTTTCCACAAAACCGTCTCTGGAACCTCTCAGGGTTTTTTCTTTTTCCGGTTCGGAAACGTTTCTGGCAGGGTAAGTTCTGCTGTCGATCAGAAGGCATTTCTCAAGGCCGTCTATGAATAATACGGACTGCCCGGATAAAAGCGCTACGGTGATCTCATCCCAGGTTTTGCCAAGATCCACTTCCACGGTAGGCATGAAGTCTTTTGACATGCTGTGGGCATTTTCCGGGATATCTTCCGGTTTTAGACCGATCAGATACTGCAGGATCTTCTGCATCATCTCATCTTTGCAGAAACCGTCCACGAAAAACAGACAGGCATCGCGTCCGCCGATCCTGATCACCCGGTAGACGATATCATAACTGACATCCGGCGACAGGATGTCTTTCATCACGGATAGGTTTTCTTTTAAATCGGTCGTCATTTCTTTCCCCGGCTGTCTGGTCGGGTATAATATTTCCTGATCTTTTTCATTCATAAGTTTTCTCCTGCCGAAACGGTGAAACCGCTTTTTGACATTATTATGGGACAGGAAACGGAAAATTATGCAAAGCAGTGGAAAGAAGAATCTGTGCACAAAAAAACAGACCGGAAGGCCGATCTGTTTTTATCACTGTTGTTTCTTAGCGCCGATGCTCCATGTCCGCATAGTTTTTATCATACCCAATGGGTTTATAGGCGGGGCGGATGATCTTGCCGTTGTTTGCCAGTTCTTCCATGCGGTGGGCGCTCCATCCCACGATACGGGCGATGGCAAAGATCGGGGTGAAGAGTTCCTGGGGCAGCCCCAGCATCTTATATACGAAGCCGGAATAGAAGTCCACGTTGACGCTGACGCCCTTGTAGATCTGGCGTTCTTCCGCAATGACCTGCGGTGCAAGTTTTTCCACGAGGGAATAGAGATTGAACTCTTTTTCCAGTCCCTTTTCCACGGAGAGCTTTTCCACGAAGTTTTTGAAAATTACGGCTCTCGGGTCGGATTTGGAATACACTGCATGTCCGACGCCGTAGATCAGCCCCGCATGGTCGAAGGCTTCTTTATGCAGCAGTTTTTTCAGATAAAGTGCTACTTCCTCTTCATCGTTCCAATCCTGCAGAACATTCATCATCTCATCGAACATCTGTACAACTTTGATGTTGGCGCCGCCGTGGCGCGGGCCTTTCAGGGAGCCGATCGCCGCTGCGATCACAGAGTAGGTGTCGGCGAGGGAGGAGGTTACCACGTGGGTCGTGAAGGAGGAGTTGTTACCGCCGCCGTGCTCCATGTGAAGAACAAGCGCGATATCCAGGATCTTCGCCTCCAGCTCGGTATAGCTGCTGTCGGGACGCAGGATATGTAAGATGTTTTCCGCTGTGGAAAGATGCGGCTGCGGCTGGTGGATATACAGGCTGTTGCCGTCATGGTAGTGGCTGTAAGCCTGATAGCCGTAGATCGTGAGCAGCGGGAAAATACTGATGAGCTGCAGGCACTGGCGCAGTACATTGGGCAGGGAGGTGTCGTCTGCCCGGTCGTCATAGGAATACATGGTAAGGACGCTCCTTGCAAGAGTATTCATCATGTCCTTGCTGGGGGCTTTCATAATGATATCGCGCACAAAGCTGGTGGGCAGGGTGCGGTAACCCGAAAGCAGTGTCTGGAATTCTTTCAGTTCCTGTTCATTAGGCAGTTTGTTGAACAGCAGGAGATAGGTCACTTCCTCATAGCCGAAGCGGTTTTCGGAAGTAAAGCCGTGTACCAGGTCTTTGACATCATAGCCCCTGTAAAACAGACGGCCGTGGGCGGGAACGGACTGGCCGTTAACGACTTCCGTGGCCCTTACGTCGGAGATCGTGGTCAGTCCCGCGAGTACGCCTTTCCCGTTCAGATCGCGGAGTCCGCGTTTCACGTCATATTTTGTAAAGAGGGCAGTATCGATGATATCTGCCTCCTCACTTAATTTTGCGAGACGTATCAGTTCCGGTGTGATTTCTGAAAAATTCTGATGTTCCATATAAAAACTCCTTTCTCTGAGTAATGTACGAAAGTTAACACAGGGTTTATGCAGGGTAGCAGCATCAAACTGTATATTGCCAGAATCAATAAAATCAAAATTAATCAAATTCATTGAAAATATAAGCGGCAAATCATCATAAGATTTGGTTATGACCGTAAGATAACGCTACTAAAAAACGCGGTAAAACGTTCTTTCTGATATGTTAGAATAAATTAGTAAGTTGAAATGTACTTGTATCATAACATAAAAAAAATGAAGATTACAAGTTTATTCTGTCAGTTCAGAAAAAATTAATAAATTATATGTCCAAAACTTTCGTTTTTTATGTATAATGGATAAAGGTGTTTTTGGCAGGGACGGACCCTGGTATTATCCGTAGAACGGGCTCTGGCTGCGGCAAAATATTGCGGGATGACAGGGGTGAAAGGAGATAACATATGGAGAATAAAGAAATTGCGGGAAGGCTTACTGCGCTGCGCGATGTTATGAAAAAGCAGGGGATCGATCATTATATGATCACTTCTGCGGATTGCCACGGATCGGAATATGTGCATGAGCATTTTCGGGCGAGGGCTTATTTCAGCGGTTTTACTGGATCAAACGGGACGCTTTTGGTTTCGGAAAAAGGTGCGGCGCTCTGGACGGACGGGCGGTATTTTCTGCAGGCGGAGGAACAGCTTGCGGGGACGGGGATCGAATTGATGCGGATGCAGGAGAAGGGCGTTCCCACCATAGAAAAATATTTGCAGGAAAAGCTGCAAAACGGTGAGGTCCTGGGATTCGACGGAAACTGCGTCAGCGCGGAGCAGGGAGAAAAACTGGAGAAGACATGCAGGGAGAAGGGGGCGCAGATCAGATGTGATCAGGACCTTGCGGATATCGCGTGGAGCGGACGTCCGGAGCTGCCCTGTGAGCCGGTATGGGAGCTTTCGGAGGAATATGCCGGGGAAACCTGCGGCGATAAACTGGAGGAAGTGCGCTGTGTGATGGAAAAAGAAGGGGCGGATTATCTGTTTTTGAGCGCTCTGGATGATATCATGTGGCTTTTCAACCTGCGGGGCGGGGATGTTGCCTGCAATCCCGTGGCGCTTTCCTATGCTTTCATCGGGAAAGATGACTGTACTTTATTTTTGCAGAAAAAAGCAGCGCCGGAACTTTCTCTGAAGCGTTTCGGGGTGGAGATCGAGGAGTACGGCACGTTATTTGAGTGGATCGACAGGAAATTTGCGGATAAGGGAGAAGCAGACAGGGAGAAGGCGGAGAGAAAGGAAGTTGATAAAACAGAGACGGACACGGAGCATAAAAATGCAGGAAAAACTGCAAAAATCATGGCATCCGGCACTTCTCTCAGTTATCGGCTGATGCAGGTGCTTTCGAAAAAAAGCGAACTGATCCTGGGAGATGTTCCCACAGAACTGCTGAAAGCCATCAAAAACGAGACGGAGCTTTCCCACAGCAGAGAGGTTTATTTAAAAGACAGCGCCGCTCTGTGCAGATTTATCTGCTGGCTGAAATCACATGTGGGGAAAGAGGAGATCACGGAGATCTCCGCGGCGGACAAGCTGGAAGAATACCGCAGGCAGATCCCCGGTTTTCTGGATCTTTCTTTTACCACGATCTGCGGTTATGCGGAGAACGGCGCCATCGTCCACTATGCGGCGGATGAAAAGTCAAACCGGCATCTTTCGGCAAAAGGCATGGTGCTTATTGACTCCGGCGGCCAGTATACGGGCGGCACAACGGATGTGACAAGGACCATTGTGCTCGGTGAGATCGGCGGGGAGGAGAAAAAGATATTTTCCCTCGTGTCATCGGCTATGCTGCGGCTGGCGGATACGGTATTTTTGGAGGGCGCGACAGGGAGAAATCTGGATATTATTGCGAGGCAGGAACTCTGGAAGGCGCATCTGGACTATAAGCACGGGACGGGGCACGGCATCGGCTATATCCTGAATGTGCACGAAGGACCGCAGCGCATCAGCTGGCAGTATAAAAAGGATGCGCAGGAATATGCCCTGCGGGCGGGGATGCTGACCAGTGATGAGCCGGGGATGTATCTCGCCGGCAGATTCGGCGTCCGCACCGAAAATGTTCTGGAAGTGGTGAAAGAAGAGGAAAATGAATACGGGACATTTCTGGGCTTTCGACATCTGACCTGGGTGCCCATAGACAGGGAGGCTTTGGATAAGTCTTTCCTCACAGCGGAGGATACGGCGCGGATCAACGCTTACCACCGGAAGGTGCGGGAGAAGATCCTGCCTTATATGGAGGGGAAGGAAGAACAGGAGTGGCTTATAGAGGCGACGGCTGAGATATAGATGGAAAGATGCCATAAGATTTATGAAAAGCCATCTTGACTTTTAAGGCGCAATTTGCCATAATAAAAAACGAATGTGCGGGTAAAAGAGCACATGGCGGCCAGAATGAGCCGCAGGTATCAAAGATGATCGTGATGCCGACGGGAGCCGGCGCCGCGATAAACTATATTTATATTCAAGAGGAGGAAAAAATATGTCAACAAAAGCGTATTACCCCATTTCCGAGATCGGCAAAGGTAAGGTTGGTTTTTCCAAGACCCGTTCCATTATCGAGGCTGCTTTCTACGGAAACAACGTAGTAAAGGTGGAAACCCTGAAGGAAGCTTATGAATTAGCGAAGAATTCCCCGGGAACCATCGTGACGGATATGCCTGTGAAAGACGGCGAAACATTCGGCCTTCCGAGTGATGCAAAGGTTCTTCTGTTCAATGACGGCGCCGTGACAGGACGTTATGCGGCTGCACGCCGTATCAAGGGCGAACCCGGTGTCGATGAAGTGAAACTGGATAAGGTTGTGATGGATGCTGTCTATAAGACACGTTGGAAAAAAATGTACCATGCAACCTGTTTCGTAGGACTGGATCCCGAATTCATGGCAAAGGCTCACCTTCTTATTCCGGAAGGAGAGGAGAACCTGCTGTACAACTGGATGATCAACTTCCAGTATATGTCTGACGAATATGTAAAGATGTACAAGAAATCCCAGCCTATCGGTAATGGCAATGAGCCGGATATCTATATTTTCTCCGATCCCCAGTGGGCACCGGTGGAAGCTCCCGATGTGGACTACAGCTGCTTAAGCGACCCTCTGACACTGTGTTATTTTGATACCAACCAGAACTGCGCGGCGATCCTCGGCATGAAATATTTCGGCGAGCATAAGAAAGGCACGCTGACCATGGCATGGGCACTGGCAAACAGAAACGGTTATGCTGCATGCCACGGCGGACAGAAAGAATACACACTGCCCGACGGTTCCAAGTTCGTTGCTTCCGTATACGGCCTGTCCGGATCCGGCAAGTCCACTCTGACCCATGCAAAACACGGCGGCAAGTATCCGATCACCGTTCTTCACGACGATGCTTTCATCATCAACACGGATACCTGTTCTTCCGTAGCGCTTGAGCCTACTTACTTTGATAAGACTGCAGACTATCCTACAGGCTGTCCTGATAACGAGTATCTGCTGTCCGCTCAGAACTGTTCCGCTACGATGGATGAGGATGGAAAGATCCAGCTGGTAACCGAAGATATCAGAAACGGCAACGGCCGTGCGATCAAGTCCAAACTCTGGTCTCCGAACCGTGTAGATAAGATCGATGCTCCTGTAAACGCTATTTTCTGGATCATGAAAGATCCTACCATCCCGCCTGTAGTAAAATTGAAAGGCGCGGCTTTGGCTTCCGTTATGGGTGCGACACTGGCGACAAAGACATCCACCGCGGAGCGTGTGGCTGCAGGTACGGATCTGAACGCGCTGAGGATCGTTCCTTACGCTAACCCGTTCAGAACCTATCCTCTGGTGAACGACTATGAGAAGTTCAAAAAGCTGGTGGAAGAGAAGAACGTTGACTGCTATATCGTAAACACAGGCGACTTCATGGGTAAGAAAGTAAAACCCGCTGATACGCTCGGCATTTTGGAGACCATCGTGGAAGGAAAAGCGAAATTTGAGAAGTGGGGCAACTTCGAAGATATCGAGATCATGTACGACTGGTCCGGCAAGACGGGCGATTTCACACCTGATCTGAACGATGCTTCCTACATGGCGGCGCTGAAGAATGCTATGCAGAACCGTGTTGACGCGGTGGAAGGCTTCGCGACCAAGAAGGAAGGCTATGACAAGCTTCCCGATGAAGCGCTGGATGCACTGAAGAAACTGGTTTCCGAGTGCTAAAAAACAGGCAGGAAATGCATATTTATAAATAAAAACAGCAGGGGCTGTTGTCCTGAGAGTTTAAAATTCCCAGGGCAGCGGCCCTTTTGCAGTAGAAAACGGAGACGGTATCAGGATGGAATTTTTATGCTTTGCTCTGATGATCTGCATTCCGGCTGTCATTACGATCTTTACGGGAAGCAGCAAAAAACGCGGCTGTGGGGGAGGCTGCGCTTCCTGTGGAAATCGTAATACCTGCCACAGAAAGAAGTAAATTATTCTGCTGCAGACAGCGCGGCACTTGACTCGTTGCTCGCGGGAATAAAGAGGGGATCGGAGGAGGATATGAAAGAAAAAATAAACAGGGGAAAATTCTGGACGGCGCGCTATGCGGTGATCAACGCCACTTATTTTATGGGATTCTGCGGCGTACACGCGTATGCTTCGGTCTTTATGCTTGGGAGAGGCTTTACCAATTCCCAGATCGGGATGCTGCTGGCGGCGGCCAATGTTTTTTCGGTGCTGATCCAGCCGGTCATTGCGGGATGGATCGACAGACAGGGAAAACTGACAAACCGCAGGGTGGCTTCCGTCTGTACGGCAGTGATGATCCTGTTTTCGCTGTCATTGTCTTTTGTACAGCGGGAAAAGGCTGTCATATTTATCATATTAATGTTGATCTACATGATCCAGATGGCGTATCAGCCGATCATCATCGCCATGAATTTCGAGTACGCCGAAAAAGGGTGCGCCATCAATTTCGGCCTGGCGAGGGGGCTCGGCTCTCTGGGATTTGCTGTGTATTCTCCAGTGTTGGGAAACCTGTTGGAGCGGCACAGCGTGAGCGTCATACATATCGGGGATGCCCTTGTCCTGACGATCGGGCTGTTTTTCCTTCTGACGTTCAGGCTGCCGGAGAGACCGGAGGAATTGAAGAAACCGGATGGGGAGCGGGAGAAAACTGCCCGTAATGGGGAGGAGGCAGGACAGACAGGAGCGGAACAGGGGGCTGTCGCCCACAACAATTTTTTTGACTTCGCGAGACACTATCCGGGGTTCATGCTGTTTCTTCTGTCGGTCATTTTAGTTTTTTTTGCCCACAATATGATCAACGATTACCTGATCCAGATCATCACGCCCCTGGGCGGGACGGAGAACCATCTCGGCTATGTCACCGCTATGTCGGCGCTTTTGGAGTTGCCCACGATGGCGTTTTTCGGAAAGATTGCAAAAAAGATTCCCGGCGAGAAGCTGCTAAAGATATCCACCGTGTTTTTTACGGTGAAGGTGACATTGCTGTTTGCGGCGATAAACATTTCGGGCGTTTTTGCCAGCCAGTTCTGCCAGATCGCGGCCTACGCGCTGTTCATTCCGGCTTCGGCATACTATGTGAGCGAGGTGATGGAGAAGCTTGACCAGGTAAAGGGGCAGGCCTATCTGAACTGTGCGATCACACTGAGCGGGACCTTCAGCGGGCTTGTCTGCGGCAGGGTGCTTGATCTGGCAGGACCGAAAACCATGCTTGCCTGCGGCGTTGCCGCAAGCATGGCCGGGACCGTTCTGGCGGTGGTGTCGGTGAGGACGAAGTGAACGGAAGCAAGTCCTGTTTGGTAAGTCCTATTTTTGTTTCGCTGTTGCGCGGCAGTCGGTTTTATTATATAATATATAGAGTATTATTTTAAACAAACGGGCACTGTATGCCCGGCTTTGCGGATTTGTCAGCCGGGACAGAAGGACACCCTGATATCGCAGTCAGGAGTGCCCGAACAAACAGTAAAAGGAGGTTCCTGTCTATGGGTACCAGTATTAAACGATCGGTTGGCATCCGTGTTATTTTTGCCATTGTTATGATCCTGTTGTTCAGCGGCATAACAACATTCAACATCATGCGGATCGGAGGACTTCAGAAAGATAATATCTCAGCATCCGCTACATTGAACAGGATTCAGCGCGCCGAGGTCGCCCACTATAAATGGTCGGCGAATCTGAGCAACGCACTGTATTCCGGAACGGAATTTACGGGCAGTATGGACCATACGGCCTGTGTGCTGGGGGAATGGGTGTATTCGGATATGGAGCTGGAGGATGCGGAGATTGAAAATCTGCGCAGCCAGATCGAACCTTTACATAAGGAGCTCCACGCGTCCGCAGGTACGGTGCTGGAAATGTATGCGGACGATAAGGCGCAGGCGCAGCAGTATTATCAGGAGACCATCTTACCGAACTTAAGTACGCTGGTGGGGCTTTTGGATAAGGTGGTGGAGCGCAGCGAAGCGCTCAGCAATGAATATACTGCCAAGATGAACAGTACGATCACATTCATGCATATTTCGACCTGTGTATGTCTCGTGCTTGCCCTGGCAGGGCTGATCAGCCTTGTCCTGTATGTCATGAAGCATGTGATAGAGCCGATGGTCAGCATCACAGAGAAGGTCCGTCCGCTGAAAGAGGGCAACCTTTCCCTGGATCTGAATTATCAATCGGATAATGAGCTGGGGGAACTGACAAAGACACTGGAAGAGTCCATGGAACGCATTCAGGAGTACGTAAAAGATATCGACCGTGTGATGGCTGAATTGGCGAAAGGGAATTTCAATGTGGGAACTTCCGTCCGTTATATCGGGGATTTCCAGCCTATCGAGGAGGCGCTTGGAAGTTTTACCATTTCCATTTCAGATGCCATGAGGGGGATCGTCAAGGCGGAACAGACTGTGGCAAGCCATGCGGAACAGCTCTCCGGCGGAGCGCAGGCGCTGGCACAGGGCGCGACGGATCAGGCCAGTGCGGTAGAGGAGCTGTATGCTACGGTGGATGAGATATCCAGAAGCGCCGCAAAGAACGTGGAAGCGGTAGCCGATGCCCGGCACAGCGCCCAGCTTACCAGCGAGCAGGTGACCCTCAGCAGCGGTCAGATGGAGAAGATGGTGGCTGCCATGGAGGATATCGCAGAAGCTTCCCAGGAGATCAGTAAGATCATTGCGACCATTGAGGATATCGCGTCCCAGACAAACCTTCTGGCGCTGAATGCGGCGGTGGAAGCCGCCAGAGCAGGAGAGGCGGGACAGGGTTTTGCCGTGGTGGCGAGCGAAGTGCGTGTTCTGGCATCCAAATCAGCGGAAGCGGTGAAAGCGACCAAGACGCTGATCGAAAATTCCGTCCATGCGACTGACAGGGGCGGTCAGATCGTGACAGAAGTATCCAAGTCATTGAAACAGGTGCAGGATCTTGTCATTAAGTCTGATGAGGCGATCCGCTCCATCGCGGACGCCATCCATGAAGAAGCGGAAGCCCTTTCGCAGGTATCAATAGGAATCGGACAGATTTCCTCCGTGGTTCAGACAAATTCTGCAAGCAGCGAAGAATCTGCGGCTGTCAGCACGGAGCTGTTTGAGCAGGTACACCAGTTGGAGGAGAAGACAAGAAGATTCCAGCTGAAAAAGTAGACAGCGACAGAATTTATGGAATTTTTTTCTAAAGAATTTTCATAATTCCTGTTGTAAAATCTGAGTGAAGAGGCTATAATAAGTATTAACCTGAAATGCATGAGAATTCCTGTTATTTTGAACCTACATTTACTTTAAACGGGACTCCTATATTATCACATGGATGTCAGGCCTCCGGGCGTAAGCCTAAGCAGTGGAAGGCAGAAGTGTGTTTGCGGTAACCCACCTGGCGTTTGCTAGGAGTCAACTTACAGGGTTCGGCATTTTGGGGGTTCAGAATTCTTATTAAATGAAAATAAGAGAAAAAAAGACGAGTGAGAGAAAAATCTTTTACTCGTCTTTTTTATGTTGTGCGCCTGGCGGCGCACGTTTCTAACGGGTGCAAGTCCCGAATCCGCCCGGTAGTGGGAAGGATATAGCCAAAGGC
>ERZ808028.754-NODE-754-length-23519-cov-4.512584_pt1 | contig 23519 bp, 17 predicted proteins | sample MGYA00380184_ERZ808028 | MGnify/ENA primary metagenome ERZ808028 (study PRJEB31490, sample SAMN06133397) | mouse gut metagenome | isolation source: J8_1 | host: mice | place: China: Chengdu | collected 2015-05 ...
CCGCCCCCAAACGCCGCTGCCGCCTGCGGGAGAATTTCCTCACCTTTCCCGAGAGGAACTTTGTCGCGAGGACTGTCAGGATGACTGTGCCCATACTCAAAAGCGCAAGCTGCCAGCAGTACCACATCATGATAGACACCGTCCCCGCGACCGTCAGCACGCCGGAAACCAGAGAGGGCAGGGACTGGGATATGGTGGTGGAGATATTTTCGATGTCATTGGTCATGCGGCTCATCATATCGCCGTGGGAATGGGTATCCGAATAAACCACGGGCAGATCCATCATCTTGTCAAACAGCTCTTCCCGCATCCGTTTCACGATCCGCTGGCTCAGTGCCGCGCTGATCAGCCCCTGCAGAAGCTGGCTGCCCCCGTAGAGCAGGTAGACAATGCTCATCAGCGCCACCATATTCCGGAGATCTCCGGTTTTGTCCCCGGCGATGATATCGATCGCACCGCTCTGCAGCGAAGGCGCATACACGCCGCATACCGTCCCGAAAAGGACCGCCGCCAGCATACCGAAAACAACCGTCTTTTCCCTTGCGAAACAGGCGGCAAGCCGTCTCAGCGCCGCCCCCATATGCTCCGCGTGCTCCACCTCGGCAAACCGCGCCCCCCGGTTCATCATCCCCGGGATATTGCGCTCTATGAGTTTCTGTTCTTTTTGTTCAGACATACGCCGCCTCCTTATCCATCTGGGAGCGGCAGATATCCCGATAGATCCCGCTGCTCTTCAAAAGTTCCTCGTGGGTGCCCTCCGCGGCGATCCTGCCCTGCTCCATGATAATGATCCGGTCCGCCCTGCGCACCGAAGCGATCCGCTGGGCGATCAGGATCTTCGTGCTGCCGGGCGCGTTCTTTTCCAGCGCCTCATACAGATCCGATTCCGTTTTCAGGTCCAGCGCGCTGGTGGAATCATCAAAGATCACGATCTCCGCCTGTTTCAGCAGCGCCCTCGCAATGGATATCCTCTGCTTCTGCCCTCCCGAGAGGCTCATGCCGCGCTCCGCGACAGGCGTGTCATATCCCTTCGGCATAGCTGTGATGAATCCGTCCGCCTGAGCAGTCCTCGCAGCCCCCCTGATCTCGTCCACCGCCGCATCCGTCCTCCCCCATGCGATGTTTTCCCCGACCGTCATGCTGAACAGCTCGCTCTTTTGCAGCACCACGGCGATCTTATCCCGCAACGCCTTCTGCCGGTATCTTCTCACGTCCACACCGTCCACCAGAACCCTGCCGGATGCGGTATCGTAAAAGCGAGGGATCAGGGAGACAAGGGACGTCTTCCCGCAGCCGGTAGCTCCCATGACCGCCACCGTCTCCCCCCTGTTTATCTTCAGGCTGACATGATCCAGCACCATGCGCCCGGAGCCGGGGTAAGAAAAGGATACATCCTGAAACACGACGGTTCCCGTCTCCTGCGTCTCCCCGTCAAAAGTTCCGTCCTTCAGCGCCGCCTCACTTTCGAGTATTTCCCTGATGCGCTTCCAGGAGGCATAGCCCCTCGAAATATTCTGGAACAGCATCACCAGCATCAGAACACCGTTCAGAAGCTGTGTCGTGTAGGTGATCGCCGCCATGATAAAACCGGGCGTCATGGTCCCCCTTTCCACACCGCCGGCGCCCGACAGCAAAATCAGCGCCACCACCAGATACATGACGCAGTTCACAACAGGATTCATAAACGCAAAAATGACCAGCGTCTGGAGCTGGGTCCTCACCAGCATGTCATTCGCCCTGCCAAAGCGCAGTTTTTCATAGGTTTCCCGCACACATGCCTTGATGATGCGGATGCCCGAGATATCCTCCTGCAAAATGCTGTTGACCTCATCGAGCCTCGCCTGCAGCGCGGGAAACAGCGGGTTCGTCCTGCAGATACAATAGACCATGCAGCCCGCGATAAAAGGAAAAGCGCCCAGTACGATCATACCGAAGCTCCTGCTCAGCCGGAACATAAAGTAAATGCTCCCGAAAGTCAAAAGCGATGTCCTGATCATGCCCCGCACAAACTGGGACACAAAATTCTGCACCTGCGTGATATCGTTGGTCACCCTTGTCACGAGGGAACCTGTGCCGAACGCATCGATCTGCGGGAAGGAGAACGTCATGATCTTCCGGAAGCAGTCTTTTCGCATCTCATTCCCGATATTCTGCCCTGACATATGTACAAATACATTATTCATGGAACCGCAGAAACCTCCGAACAGAACAAGCAGGATCATCCTTATCCCAAGCCGACCGACCAGAGCGGGATTTCCGACTCCACCCTGATGAAACCCCAGCACCCCCTGATCCACGATCTGTCCCATCAGTTCCGGCTGGAGCAGATCCATCATAACCTCCCCGATCATGAACAGGGCTGCAAGCACCACAAAAATCAGATAACGTCTGATATATTTCCACATGATCCCTCACCTGCTCTCTTCCTGACGATAATGCTGCCTCTTTTGATGGTTCCTCACTCCGCAGTCATGCCCTTTCTCCGGATGGCACTCTATTTCCCGATAGCGCTGCCGCCAGTCCTCATTCACTTTATCCAACAGCGTGAGCAGCGTATCCTTCTCCCCTTCCGTCAAACAGGAAAACATCTCCTCGTGCCTCTTTTTCCGCCGTCCCGCCGCATCCTGCGCCAACAGCCTTCCCTGATCGGTCAATGTGAGATCCGTGGTCCGGCGGTCCTGCGGGTTTTCCGTGCGAAGGATCAGCCCGTTCTTCTCCAGTTTTGCCAGCACCTCGCTGACAGACCCCGGCTGAATGCCGAGCCGCCTGGTCAGTTCCCTCTGCGTCACGGCGCCCACCTCCAAAAGTGTGATCAGGATGCCTTTCTGGCTCCCCTTTCCCTCATACAGGGCATGCATCACATGGTTGATATCCCTGAAATGAAGGATCAACATATCATTTTTGTCCTTCCCGACGCCGCAATTTCCCCCATGGCACCCATATCCGTTTTTTCCCATCACAGCCTCCTCTTTCCTCTCGCCAAAACGACAGTCCAATACATTTTCGAACCGCCCTCCTGCAAACCGACAGCCCAATATGTTTATCAGACCGCCCCTCATAAAAACAACGGTCAAACGCTCTGCGAATTTCTCACGCAAATCATAAGGTACCTTAACATATTACAGGATGTACTCCATTTTGTCAAGGTACCTTATATTTTTTACATTTTTTATAAGAATCTATTGATCAATGCAATATCTGTCGGAACATTATCCGTCCTGCCGTCTGAATTTCTTTATATAATCAAAGATCATCTCAGCGCACGCCTGTTCCCCGATGGAACTGTCGATGCACAGATCATAGTTGTCCGAGTGAGCCCAGAGCCTTCCGGTCACAGATCTGTAATAACCGGAACGCGCCATGTCCGAATGCTCAATATTCTTCTTTGCTTCTTCTTTTGTATCTCCGTACATCTCCATAACCTTTTTCATCCGGTAGTCCTTCGGCGCGTGGATAAAAATACGGACAACATCTTTGTAATCCCGAAGCACATGATCGGCGGCACGCCCAATGATCACGCAGGAACCGCTGTCCGCGATCTTTTTGATGATCTGATCCTGCGCCGTGATCGCCTGCTGGACGATCTTTGTGCTCAGGTACAACTCATGCATCCGGTCCGGGGAATTTTTGTTGATGTCCGAGATAAATTCCGCCGCCAGCCCGGTCTCCTTCGCCGCCAGAGCCGTCACTTCCTTATAATAACAGGGGACATCCAGCATTTCCGCCAGTATCTGCCCGATCCGTTTTCCCGCGGAACCGTGTTCCCTCGAGACCGTAACAATCACGCCTTTCCTCGAAGGTATGATATGTCCCGCTTCCACCGATGCGGCGTGCTTTTCTTCTCCCTGCAGCTCCTTCCACAACCGGACCATCACCGCCGCCGTGATCAGCATAGCAAATACATCCGCCACGGGCGCCGCCCAGAAAATGCCCGTCACACCGAAAAATACCGGAACGATGATCGAAAAAACGATCAGGAGCAGATCCCTCAAAACAGCGAGGGGCGCTGCCGCCTGCGCCCTGCCGATGGACTGCAGAAAGATCGCGCAGGCCTTCTGCACGCAGGTAAACAGGATCAGCAGCAGATAGATCCGCAGGCAGCGGACCGCAAACTCCAGATACAGTTCCCCGTCCGATCCGAACAGCCTGATAAAAGCGCCCGGAAATGCTTCAAACAGAACCATGCATACGATCCCCACAAGGGACGTCCATCTCAGCACGGCTTTCAGCAGATCCCGCACTCTGTCATACTTCTGCGCGCCGTAATTGTAACCGACGATGGGCTGCGCTCCCGCCGCGATGCCGATGGCGATGTTCAGCACGATCTGGAACAGCTTCATGATCACCACAAACGCCGCCAGCGGGATATCCGCGCCGTATGCCGAGAGAGCGCCGTATTTTACGAGCAAGATATTGTTGACCACGGTGATGACCACGATGGAAAGCTGTGTCAGAAGGCTCGAAGTGCCCAGCGCCATGATCTGTTTCAACTGCGCGAAGTCTATCCTGAAACTGTCTGCCCGCAGGCGGAACGTCTTACTTCTGGCAAGATACCCCGCACAGAGCAGGAAGCTGACAAACTGCCCTAAAATGGTGGCGTACGCCGCTCCCTTGATGCCCATATCCAGCACGAAGATCGCCACCGGATCGCCTACGATATTGATCAGCGCCCCCACAATCATGGCTCCCATAGCGTAGCGGGGGCTTCCGTCCGCACGGATGATCGATGCCAGCGTATTCTGCGTCATGGCAAGGGGCATCATGATATAGATGATAAAACCGTAGTCGTGAGCCAGCAGGATCGTCGCGTCCGTCGCGCCGATCAGCCGCAGCAGCCCGTCTCCCCAGAGATAACTGATCAAAATGATCGCAACCCCGGAGAGGAAAGAAAAGAGAATGCTGTTTCCGATGCCCCTGTGCATGTCTTTCGTCTCGTTCCTGCCCAGCGACACGCTCAGATAGGCGGCAGCCCCGTCGCCGAAAAACAGCGACATCCCCCAGCCGATCACCGTGATCGGGAAGATAACGCCTGTCGCCGCGTTCCCCAGATACCCCACACCGTTTCCCACGAAGATCTGGTCCACAATGTTGTAAAGACATGAGATGATCAGGGACGCAATGCAGGGAATGCAGAATTTCATGAGAAGCCTTCCGATCTTCTCCGTTCCAAGATAATTACCTGTTTCCATAATATAACCTCCTTATTTCAGGAACAAAAAAGGCACATGAAAACCACATGTGCCATAAAAAAGACACATGCAATACTTATGTCCCGTAATCAGATTTACGTGCCAAGCACTACATGTGTCGTTCAAGTGTTCCCGTTATTCAATTGCCTTGATCATTCTAATCGAAAATTCCGAAAAAAGTCAAGTGTAAATTCATCGATTTTTTTAGGCGAAAATTTTTCGCCGCCAACCGCACACGATATCATTCAGCCAATAACCCGTCCTCCATCGCGGATTTTCTCACAAATACCGGCATCGTGTCAAGCGGCGCGTCCGCCTCGATCCTCTGTCCGCCCCTGTACTCTCTTCCTGTGGCATACTCCACCCAGTCCTCGTCTCCCGGCAGATATACGCTGCGGCTTCTTTGTCCCGCATGAAGGATCGGCGCTGCCAGTATGTCGGGACCGTAAAAATATGCATCCTCCACCTCCCAGCAGAGCGGATCCTCCGGATACATATAAAACAGTGTCCGCATCACCGGCGTCCCTCTCTCATGCGCTTCCTCCATGATCTTTCTTGTGTAGGGGCGCATCTTCTCCCGCAGTTCCATATACTTTCTGCAGATCTCATACACTTCCCCGCCGTAACTCCACACCTCGTTTGCCGCGCCGGAACAGCAGGGAGCGCCGCCTGTCGTGCCATACTGGGGCTGTCTCGGCTCCCTGTCTCCGTGCAGCCGCATCACCGGGCAGAACGTGCCCCACTCGAACCAGCGGACAAACAACTCTCTGAACTTCGGATCGTTCGGATCGCCGTTGTGGAAACCGCCGATGTCCGTCGTCCACCAGGGAATCCCCGCAAGCCCCATATTGAGCCCCGCTGCAAGCTGGTTTCTCATACTCTCAAAACTCGAGACGATATCACCGGACCACACGAGCGCCCCGTACCTCTGGCTCCCCGCCCAGGCACAGCGCAGAAGATTCACAATGTTTTCCTGTCCTTCCCGCTCCATCCCCTCATAAAACGTTCTGGCATAATATACCGGATAGAGATTTCCGATCTGCAGGTCTGTGCCCAGATAATATCTGTAATTGTCAAAATCGTACGCCGTATATTCGGGCTCCGCCTCATCCAGCCAGAAAACCCGGATCCCCTTCTCATAGTAATTCCGCCTTGCCTTGTCCCAGACATATTCCCGCGCGCCGGGATTTGTCGCGTCATAATGGATCGTCGCCCCCTGAAAATCGAGCCCCACGCGGAACCCCCGCTCCGTCCGGATCAGATAGCCCTTCTCCAGCATCTCCTCATAGTTTTCACAAGTCTTATCCACGGTGGGCCAGATGGAGACCATCAGCTCGATCCCCATCTCCTTCAACTCCCGCACCATGCCGTCCGGGTCCGGCCAGTACACCGGGTCAAACTTCCACTCTCCCTGCTTCGGCCAGTGAAAAAAGTCGATCACGATCAGGTCGATGGGCAGATTTCTGCGCTTATACTCCCTTGCCACCTCGAGCAGTTCCTCCTGTGTCTGGTAGCGAAGTTTGCACTGCCAGAAACCAAGACCGTATTCCGGCATCATCGGCACGGTTCCCGTCACCTTCGCGTAGGCCTCCTCGATCTTTGCCGGCGTGTCCCCCGCCACGATCCAGTAATCCAATGCTTTCGTGGAATACGCTTCAAAACTCATGATATTTTTGCCGAGCACCGCCCGCCCGATCCCCGGATTGTTCCACAAAAATCCGTACCCCAGTGAGGATACGGCAAAGGGCACGCTCGCCTGTGAATTCCGGTGCGCCAGCTCCAGATCCAGCCCCTTCAGGTCAAGATAAGGCTGCTGGTACTGCCCCATCCCGTAGATTTTCTCCTCTTTATCCACGGACTCAAAACGCATGGTCAGATGATAATCCCCGCCCGGGATCGGCTTAAACTCCCGCGCCTCCACTTCGATCGCGCTGCATTTTCTGTCCAGTACATCGCGCCTGTTGCGCCAGTACTCCTCCAAAAGCAGCCTGCCGTCAGCGCGGTACACCATGATCTTGCCGAGTTTCGTTATCTCGGCATAGATCTTCCCGTTCTCTATCCGCGCGCCCGCTTCCGTCAAAACAGCCTTTCCCGCCGCGCCTTTTCCCCTGCATAACGCCCAGTCTTCCTCCGGCATCCTGCACTCCTTCGTCGCCCGGACCCTCAGCCCGTTCTCCCCCCACGCTTCGATCCAGACCTCTTCCGCATCATAATGAAACACCAGTTTCCCATCTCTCACTTCCAACATATCTTTTCTCCTCACATATCCACTCATTCAAATATTCTGCAACTTATTTCTGTACCGGCGTCCGGCATCATAAAAATGGAATCTGATCTACCCCTTCACAGCGCCGCTCGTCATCCCGCTCACAATATACTTCTGCATAAAAATAAAGATCAGCGCCACCGGAATGATCGTCACCACCGCAAAGGCCGTCAGATAACTCCACTTTGTTCCGTACTGTCCCATAAAATTAAAAATGCCTGCCGTGATGGGGCGTCTCTCCTGATCCAGGATAAAGGTCATCCCGTATGCAAGATCCCCCCACGCGTAGAGGAAGGAAAAGATCGCGCAGACCATGACGCCCGGTTTCGCGATGGGGATCAGGATCCTGATAAAGGCGTTAAACTTATTACAGCCGTCCAGATACGCCGCCTCCTCCAGATCCTTCGGTATCGATGCAAAATAGTTTTTCAGGATCAGCACCGAAAAGGGGATGCCGATCGTTGCGTCCGCCAGCACCGCCGCGATCCATGTGTTGTACACATGCATATTTTTAAACATGATGAACATCGGCGTAAGAAGTACTGATACCGGTAGCATCTGGGTGACAAGGAAGGAAAGCAGCATCAGCTTTCTTCCTCTGAAACGGTATTTCGCGATCCCGTAGGATGCCGGAACCGCCAGAAGAACGGCTATCACAGTGGCGCCGACAGAGATGATAAAACTGTTGGCAAAAGACCGGAACATGTTAAAATCCCCGGTCTCCACCTGCGCCGCATAGGATTTCAAATTCAGAATATGCGGATAGAACGTCGGCGGATTCTGAAAAATTTCCTGTTCCGTTTTCAGGGACGTGATGAGCGCCCAGTACAGCGGAAACAGGAGAGCACACAGTATTACTATAGAAACTATACTGAATATTACATTCTTTTTTCCGTTTAATTTCTTCTCTTCATCCATTATTCTTCCTCCCCTGCCGTTGTCGCTTTAATATAGAAAACCCCAACGATCATCAGGATCACGAGCAGCACATTTGCCACCGCGGAGCCCTTGCTGTACTTGAACATTTCAAAGGACAGCTTATAGGAATATGTGGAAAGCATATGCGTTGAGTTCACCGGCCCGCCGCTGGTCATCACATAGACCAGATCATACACCTTGAACGTGTAGATAAAACCGAGTATCAGCACTGACTCTATCGTCGGTTTCAGGAGCGGCAGCGTAATGCTGAAAAATGTCTGTACCTTGTTCGCCCCGTCGATGGAAGCACTCTCATACAGTTCTTTCGGGATCGTTGTCAGCCCGGTGGAGATCAGTATCATATTAAACGGGATCCCGATCCATATATTGGCGCAGACCAGCGCAAACATCGCCGTCCCCGGCGTGGTCAGCCATTCAATATTTTTACTGATCAGATGCAGGCTCCTCAAGATATAATTGATCACGCCGATATCCGTCGCAAACAAAAGCTTAAACATCAGCGCTGTGACCGTCACGGGTATCATCCACGGCACAAGCAGTATCCCCCGCACCGGTTTGGCAAGGGTAAACCGCTTGCTGAAAAAGAGCGCCAGGATAAATCCGATCACAAACTGGAAAACCAGACACAATACCGTATACCGCAGAGTGTTGAACAGAGATGTCCTGAAAACATCATCTCCGAAAACCTCCAGATAGTTGTCAAACAGAATAAAGTTTTTTGTCCCCCGGACCAGATTTCCCGCATTCACATCCTGAAAGCTCAGAATGATATTGCGTATGATAGGATAACCCACGAAAATCAGCATATATACGAAAGCCGGAAGCACAAACAGTATCCCCACATTTTCGTACCGGAACATTTTTTTGATCTTCATCATGAAAACATTCTCCTTTTTGGGTATAAAAAGAGCCGCCGCACAGAGCACGCTCTGTATCGCTCCATGCAGCAGCTTTTTATAAGTCACACTGTATCATAAACCTGTGTTTACAACCGGCGCACGCTCCGCCGCATAAACAGGCTTATCTCTTTCTCTGACGCGCTATATCGTCATTTCACAATGCCGTCTATTGTTTTCTGCGCCTCAGCAGCCGCATCCTCCGGCGTTGCAGTTCCTGTGATCACCTGATTGAAAGCCAGAGAGATCGCGTCGGATACGCTCGGCCACTCTGCCAGAGGCCCCCTGGGCATTGCGTAATTCAGTTCCTCAACGAAAGGCTGATAAGGGGAATCCGCCTCGAACTGGTTTTCCGCGATGGACTTATCAGCGGAGATATAGCCGAACTTATCCATCAGGAATTTCACTTTTTCTTCCGATGTCGCATATGTAAGGAAATCCAGTGCTCCCTCCACGTTTCTGCCGCTTATCACCGCGTAGTTCTCTCCGCCGAGCACAGAGGAATACTCCGCATCCTTCGGGATCAGCGTCACCTTCCAGTTCAGATCGGGCGCTTCCGCCTGCATCGTGGGAATCTGCCAGGGACCGTTCTCCATCATCGCCACGTTGCCGGAAATAAACTGGTTCATCACATCCCCCTGTGTCCAGTTGATGCATTCCTTGCTCATAACGCCTTCATTCACCAGATCCTGAATAAAAGTCAGGGCGCGTATGCCGTTCTCATTATTGATATCGTAAGATGTTGCGCCTGTTGACCATAGCCAGGGAACAAAGTTGAAGGTTCCCTCCTCGTTCTGTACGCTGCACAGAGCCAGCCCGGTCACATTGTCGCTTGTCAGTTTCTTTGCGGTTTCTTTCAGTTCATCCCATGTGGTCGGCACATCGCATCCAGCCTCGCTCAACATGTCCTCGTTGTAATATAAAGCCAAACAGTTAACGCCGAAAGGCACACCGTACAGTTTTCCGTCCACCGTACAGGAATTTACCGTTCCTTCATAATAGCTGCTGACATCGAACTTCCCGGTCAGATCTTCAAAGATGCCCATCTCCACATAGGATGCGTGATCCGGGGAATCCAGGATCGCGATATCCGGCAGTTCATCCGCGGACGCGCCGATGGACAACTGTTTCTTAAAATCTGCAAAGGGCACGTACTTTGCCGTCACTTCATACTGATCCTGCGACGCATTGTACTCCTGGATCACCTGATCCAATGCCACCTGATGTCCTTCCGTCTCCCAGTAATACCAGATGGTGACTGCCTCCGCCCCATCGGCGGGCGCCGCTGTATCTGCCTCTTTCCCTGCACCCTCTGCGGATGGCTCCTCGCCCGCCTGCGGCGTATCCGCCGTATCCTGTGTGTCCGCGGAAGATCCACATCCTGTTATAAGCGCTGCAGCCATCGCCATAGCTGTCAGCAATGCGGTTACTTTTTTCCTCTTCATCATTTTCCTCCTTTAAACCGGCGGTATCCGGTTTTCTTTTGATGATTCTATCATAGCGCCCTTTTCCTCTCCCAAAAACGGTAAAAAAATGAAAAAGGAGGACTTATCTAAACTGATCCTCTACCGGTTGGATTTTCTGTATTCCGCGGGCGACATCCCGGCGCACTCCTTAAATACCCTTGCAAAATACTTCGCATCCGTATAGCCCACTTTCTCCGCGATCTCGTACTGTTTTAACTGTGTACCGATCAGCAGTTCCTTCGCTTTCGCCAGACGGTAATTGCGGATATAGGTGCTGAAATTCTCCCCGATCTCCTTATGGAACTGCGCCCCCAGATATTCCTGCGTCAGATTCAGCCTGTCCGCGATCTCATTTAAGGTAATCCCGTCCGCATAAAATTCGTGGATCATACTCTGCGCTTTTTTTACCGCAAGGCTTATGCTCTCCGCCTTTTTATCGGGAATACTCATATACCCGAAAAGTTCGTCAAAAGTTTTCTTCAATTCGTTTGCCGTCTTCGCGTTCATCACAGAGTCGAGCAGTTTCTTCTGGTCGATCCTTTTATAATCGATGCAGCCGACTTCCTTCCCGATATTTAAGATCGCCCATTGGAAACGCACATAAGATTCCTTGATCTCTTTTGGCAAAAGCATACGCCCTTTGATAAAATATTGATGGAACCTCTCCGCTATTTCCTTTATCTTTTCATTTTCCCCCATACATATTGCAATTTTAACCTGATTTTCCAGTTCCACGGGATAGATACAGATCTCTGTCTGCACGTCGACGATATGCGGATAGGAGATCAGCACATCATCCCCCAGAACGATGTTCCAGTCCATGTAGGGCAGCAGTTTCTGATATCCCTCCCTGATCTCTGAAATCCCCGCAACCTCCAGCATTCCATAGCTGACATCCTGCTCCCGCTTTCCCCTCTTCTGAAACAGGATCTGATTCTGGTACCAGCGTTCTATCTCCAGTCTGGATAAATAGCCGTAGATCAGCACGAGAACCACCTTGTCATATTCCATATCCACCAGCGAGTACCTCACATCTTTTCCCTTCAGGATCTGCCCCAGCTCCCTCCTCTTTCTTTCCCGTCCGGTTTCAAACCCCTCTCCCATATATACCAGCAGTTCGATAAACGGCGTATCTTTCCCTATGCCGTACTTCTTGTCCAGAAAGGTTTCCATCTTTTCGTCCAGCGCCGATACGCCGTACAGGATACTGGACATAATGTTTTCCAGACTGCCCATCGCATCGGGCGTCTTCTTTTTCTCCTGTTCATACAGATTCTGCACCTTCCGGATCGTCTGGACAAACTCCTGCACCACCACCGGCTTGATGATATAGTCGCAGACTCCCAGTTTCACCGCCTGCTGTGCATAGGAAAATTCCGAGTACGCCGTCAGAACGATCACCCTGGGAAACAGTCCCTTCTCCTGCATCCTGGAGAGCATCTCCATTCCGTCCATGACCGGCATCTTAATATCCGTAATGACGAGATCCGGCTGTTCTTTTTCGATGAGGAGAAGCCCTTCCCTGCCGTTCCCCGCGACGCCAACGACCGCAAGCTCCGGAAACATCTTCCGCATCAGCTCGCACAATCCCTCCCTGATCAAAATCTCATCCTCCACCACTGCCACTTTCATAGATGTTCCCCGCCTCCTGTCACCGGAATCCATATCTGTATCGACGTCCCTTCCAAAAGCCTGCTCCGTATCGTCACTCTGGTCTTGTCCCCATAGTACATATATAATCTTGTGATCGCGTTTTCCATCCCGATATGGTTCTTGTCGCCCGTCTTTCGGAATATTCCCTGATTCATCTCCTGCACGATCTCATCGGAAATCCCGCATCCGTTGTCACTGATCTCTATTTTGATAAAATCATCCTCCCGCTTCATATCCATCTGCAGGCAGTGCTCCCTGTCCACCCCCTCAAACCCATGCAGGATCGCGTTCTCGATAAAGGGCTGCAGCAGCAGCTTATGGATCGGCAGCTCCATCAGTTCCGGCTCCACGTTGATATGGCAGTCAAAGGAATTTTTCAGTTTTGTCTGCTGCAGAAAGATATACTGTTTCAGCCAGTCTATCTCATCCTTTATCTTTACGATCCCGTTGCTGTCCGAAATGCCGTAGCGCAGGATCCTGGCAAGGGTGGCGATCATATTGCTGATCTCGTACTCATCCCTGTCGATCGCCATCCAGTTAATGGTATCCAGCGTGTTATACAGAAAATGGGGGTTGATCTGCGCCTCCAGCGCGGCGATCTCCGCGTTCTTCTGTTTTTCCACGGATTTTTTGTACTTTTCCATCATCGGCAGGACCGCCAGCAGGGACAAAAGCACGATCAGCCCCAGTATCTTCTGCTGTCGATGCAGTTCCCGGAGCAGTTCGGTCTGGTTTGTCGCACGGACGATCTCCCACCCCGTCTTATCATCATGCACGGAGTAAACGGAGAGTTCTCCGTCCCCCAAAAGCCCCGTCCCACCTGCCGTCCGCTGAAAGGCGGTCCTCTTTTCTTCCTCCTCCGCGCCCTCCGCAAAAATACGGCTTCCGATTTTCTCCGAATCCACGCAGGAGACCAGCGTGCCTTTCTCGTCCACAATAAAATTCAATCCGTTCTCCGTGGGCACCGAGCAGACCTCCTCCAAAAGCCTTTCATCGATGCTCACCATCACCACGCCGCATTTTTTCTTCACATTGCGGTAGTCGATAATGCGGTGCCCGATGTGGAACAGATAACAGGAGTTGCTGCCGAAAGTCATCTTCTCCCCGGTGGAAAACAAGTGTGTCTTATTGTCGCTGCTGATCTCATCGTATAATTCCTCCTGGGACAGCGCCATACTGTCCAGCCACGAGGTCTGTGTCGTGGAGGCCGTCAGTTGGTCGTAAAACACCAGTTCACCGCTCTCAGTGATGATGGAGATGGACTTTACATAATCCTTCGTATAAAACAGCCCCCGCAGCGTTTTCCGCAGCATCTTCCTGTTGTTCGCCACATCCTCGCCGGCGTTGATCTTATCCACCAGTTCCACGATATTGTCGTCCGTATAAACCTGAAACAGAATGTCCTCATAGGATTCCAGCCATACGTCCAGGCTGACCCTCACCTGCTCCAGATTCGCCTTCGTCATGCCCTCCACATTTTTCTGCACCAGCCTCGATGTGTGATAATAGTACAGTATATTGACAAGAAGAATCGGAATCACCGCCGTGATGATAAAGGCTGTGACAAACTGAAACTTTATCTCTTTTTTACTCCGCCTGATCGTTTTCATCGCATATCCTCCCTCTCCTATCATACAGCCTTTCGCCCTTTGAAAAAACAGGATATTTGTGAAAAAGGATCATTTTTCTAAACCGGCAGACAAAAGCAGCCGATCCGGCAAAGATATTTCTTTCTGCTCTGCCTGACAGACTGCTTCTGATATGGAAAAATGAATTTGAAAGCGGCATCAGCTTTACGTCGATGCCGCTTTCAAGTTCAAATATATTACGTGAAATGTCTCTTCACTTTTCTTTTCATTCCATCAACAGATCAATTTCTTCAGCTCTTCCAGCATTTTTTCCCATTCCAGATTTCGAAAACTAAGCCTCATTATGGTCTCACTGACGATAAGCAAAACCAATGACATTAACGCAAAACTGATGTTTCCCGATCCATTTGCCAAAAAGCCAAAAAATCCATATAGGAAAATAGAGCCAAGGAAAATGACTCTGAAAATACTCAAAAATCGTGTGGCTAAATCCACCTGCATCACAGCGTCGATAACACATCCCTCCTCCCTTTCCGCTATCGTGCCTGTAATAGTACTATTTATGACCGGCAAAAAATAATTTCTATTATCATTCTTTCTCGGACAGATTTTAAAATGAGAAGGATAGGCCTGTCCGGTATATTTAGCATCCGTAGACAGCAAAAAATTTCCGGAATCTGTCGCGGACTGCAGAACCGTACAGATATCTTCCCTGGATTTAGAGGAATTTATCTGTACCTTCCTATATGGAAACAAATGTATCATCTATATCCCCCTTTCCTCAACAGATCAGTTCCTTCAGCTCTTTCAGCGCTCTCTGCGCCGGATCATTAAAACCATGCCGCATCACGTACTGACCGCCAGTCATCATAAAGAACGGCCATACAAGAAAACGCATATCATCAAATCCATTGAAAAAAACAGCCAAAAGAACGATAAGGAAATAAAGGAAAAGGCCGCCGTTCCAAGCCATCATAAATATCCGCACATATATACTCATCTGCATCACAACATCAATAACAGAGCCATCTTCCTTTTCCGTTACAGTGCCTGTGATATCCGGCAAAAAAGAATCTCCTCCCTTATATTCTTTTGGACGGATTTTAAAATGTGAAGGGTAAACCTGCCCGGTATATTCAGCATCCAAAGATAAAAAGAGTTTTCCCTGTTCCAGCGCAGAGTATAAAACCATACAGATATTCTCTCCGGATCTCCCCGAATCTATTTGCTCTCTCAGATATGGAAAAAAATGTATCATCCGCATCCTCCTCACAGATCATCCAGCCCTCCGATCGAGAAAAACCAGGAGGCGATCTGCGCCCTTGTGCTGAACTGCTCCGTTTCCAGCAGATGCGTCACCTCATCCTTTGTATAGAAAGCAGCCTGGATCCATTCGTTTTCCGACATATGGGAATCCTCGATCTCCCCCTCCGCCTCCACAAAGGCAATCTGGTTCTGAATATCACAGATCGACACAGCGGCAAACGCAGGATTCAGGATTTTGTAGATCCGTTTCAGGGAAAGCCCTGTCTCCTCGTACAGTTCCCGCCTGATGCATTCCTCCAGCGTCTCTTCCTCCTCCTTCATCCCGGCGCAGAGATTAAAGACGAACCTGTCCACCCCCATCCGAAACTCCCGCAGAAGAAGCATTTTCCCCTCGTGGATCGCCACGATGGAAACCCCGCTGACTTTATTGCCCAGTTCGGAGATATCCCGGATCTCATGATGGCTCACGATCTCATACTTCTTCTCATGCCCCGCCCTGTTCTCGTAGACCAGCTCATAATTCTTCAAATATTTTCCTTCCCGTACCTTATTTATTTTCAGTAGTTTCATGTCTTCCTCACATTTCCCACTCCCGCAGCGTATACTGCAGCGTCCGCGAAGTCTTTTTCCGCGTGATCTCCGCCAGCCCCAGCCTTGTCAGATCGACAAAACGGGTCGGCACGGAATCCCTCGCCGTCTCCTGTTTCAACGCCTCGACCAGTTCATTCACATGCTCTTTATCCCGCATATTGATAAAATCCACCAGTATCATACCGCTCAGATTCCGGGCTGACAGCTGGTAGCACACTTCCTTTGCCGCCTCCAGATTCGCCCTCAGATAAAATTCTTCCGGCTCCGTCTTTTTTTCCGCCTTTCCCGTATTCACATCGATGGCAACCAAAGCCTCCGTGGGTTCTATCATCAGATAGGCACCGGACTTCATATGCACCTTTTTCCCCAGAAGTTCCTGCAGGCGGGTGTTTAATGCATATACGCTCCGCAGGGAGATCCGATCGTCCTCATAAAAGCGCACCGGCACCGAAGCGGTGTACGGATGCTCTTTCAGCACTTCAAACACGTCTCTTTCATCGGTCACGATCTCTTCCATATCCGAAATCGGCTGTTCTTTTATAAAAGCCAGATAAAAAGCCTCCGGTTCATACAGTCTGCTGTAGACCGTTCTGGTTTGACTTAATTGGTCAATATTTTTTAATTGATCAATTAAGTCAATAATCTCCTTTTTCCACATTTCCGGCTCTGCATAAGGCGCGTTGGTGCGGAATGTGATATCCCATTTCCGAAATGGATCTGCTGTATCAGGTTCCTTAGCCGATAAGCTGTCCTTCCACCGTTCAAAAGCCTCTTTGAGCCCCAGTTTCTCCTCTTCTCCCAGCTTTGCCGAATATGTGGTCCTGCCGCTTCCCCTTTTGATCACCACAAACTGCCCGGCGAGAGAATATTCCGTGGTGAGCTGCGGCGGTTTCGTGCCCTTTGCCTGCTTGATGACCTGCACCGGTATTTCATCACCGTTTAAGATCCGTCCGTCTGCCGCCCGGTTCACCGGATGGTAATCCGCCTTCTCTTTCATCTGCAGAAAGCCTGTCCGCCCTTTTTGTCCTTTCACCGGCTCCAGAGCGAAAAAAGCGCCCTGAAACTGCTTTGCCACATTCGTCACCTTTCCGAGCAGAACGGTTCCGATCGGAAACTCCTCCCTTTCCTCTCTTGCCGCTTTATAGATTCGGTTATCCCGCAGCAAAAAACTGTAGAGAATTCCCTGATTCCGCAGGATCAATATTTTATTGGAACGAATCCCTTTCCTGTAAAGTTCATGTTCTTTTTCCGGATGCACTGCTCCCTGTATATATCTGCTCACGCCAACTCCTGTATGATCCGTTATCATTTTTGTCTGTCCCGGTGCCAAAACACAGGACAGTTTTCGCAAAATATCTGCCTTATGTTCTCATCAGTATCCGCCGTTATTGTCTAAACGGTATGGATCACCCGCCCAGAATCCTTGCCCAGTCCGCCTGCCAGTTATCCATACTCAGCAGATTGTAGCGCACATTATCCACGATGATATTCTGATTTGTGATCACATGGGGCGCTCTCTTCGCGATCTCCTCCACCGCTTCCAGACAGGTCGCCTGCGCATCCCTCTGCTCGCTCATCAGGGAATTTTTAAATCCCTCATATTCTTTTTTGGTGAAAGGATTCTTCTGCCCCGGCTTTTTGGTGTCCTTCCTCGAGATGATCTGAAGCCCTTCACAATAGCCGCCGATCCCCGGAATCTGGGCGGAATGGAACGCCGCCACGATATCATCCAGCTTCAGCAGATAACAGCCCATCACAGGCCAGATCGACAGAAAATAATGGTCTGTGATCATAAACAGTACTTCCTGTTTTCCCCTGTCAGTTTTGCTGACGATAGCCACTGTGCCGGGACCCATCAGCTCCCGGTCAGCCTCCTGCAGCTCTTCTGCGCTGTATCCTGTCTCTTTCTGATAGTAATCGAGGTAGTTTCTCACCCGCTTTTTGTACATACTGCGTCCACCCAGCACCATCAGAAGCCCCGGCACAGCCATAAACGCCCCGATCAGCAGCCCTCTGGTTCCCAGCGCCAGCGCACAGAGCAGCCCGAGAAAAATACCAAACCCGAGCAATACCCAGCCGCCCGCCATCAGTCCTGCACCGCCGCCGCCCTGGGACCTGAACGCTTTCAGCACGCTGCCGTGTTTGTTCACACTTTTCTGTAACCCCTTTGTCATTCCTGTTCTCATAGAATCCTCCTCCTATTCCAGTTCCGCATCCAATATCATTTAGCCAGCACCTCAACCAGCGTCCGCTGTCATAAACCTAATGACACTATTCATTTATGATCACAACCGCATCATCCAACGCCTGCAGATTACCGATCGGATTGCCGCTGCAATTCACCTTTTTCAGGGACGGGATCGCCGCCAGCGGCCGCAGTTCCGTCACATAATTGTCCGAAAAGTCGATCTCCTCCAGTTTTCCGAGGCTCTCCGCAAAGCCCAGATCCTTGATCTCATTGCCCGATATGTCGAGCTTTTTCAGATTCGGAAAGAAGCTGAAAAAGTCGAGATGGTCCGCCAGAAATACATCGTCCCAGTCCACGTATACGATGCCGCCTCCGCCGGAGACATTCACGTTCTCATACAGCTTCACCCCCGACATTTTCAGCGATTCCAACGAATTGTTTTCGCCCACCTTACCAAAATCAATCTCACACTCTATCCCGCTGATATCGATGTCCTTTATCGACGGCAGTGCAAAAATCCCCGAAATGTCCTCATAGGTCACCATGCCGCGGAGATTTACGGATTCCAGCGAAGATATCCCCCCGATAAACTTGAGTGACCTGTCGGTATAGGAAGTTGTGCAAGTCAGTTTTTTCAGCTTCGTCAGCCCCGAAAGATCGATATTTTCAGGCAGATCGCAGCCGTTTAGCGTCAGCGCAGTGAGCTCGCCCATATTCGGCAGAAAGCCGCAGGAACTGAAATTCTCCAGTGTCAGTTCCGTGATCCCCGTCAGTGCGTCAAGGGGCGGTTCCTCGCAGTCATAGGGTTTCTCCAGTGTCAGCACCTTTAATCCTGCAAGGCCTTCCACCGCCTTCATATCCTTCAGTTCCCTGCAGTCTGTCACCGAAAGTTTTTCCAGTTCCGTCAGCGTTTCCAAACCGTTCAGATCGAGCAGTTCCCCGTCCGCGATCCCGAGGCTCTTCAGATGGGGCAGCCTGCCCACAAAGTTCAGCGCCTTTATATTTTCCGATTCGATGATCAGCTCCTCTAAATTTTCAATGGAACCGAATACCGCAAAATCATTTATCATATCCGCATTTTCCAGCGTCAGGCTCTTCAGATTCGGCATCGCAGTCACTTCGCTGATATCACTCAGCGAAGAAGCGTAGATGGAGAGCTTTTCCACGTTCGGAAACAGATTAAGTCCCTGCAGGCTCTCGATGCTGCTGTCGATCCCCAACTCGCGGATCAGAGACGGGTCATCCACCGCCGCTGCCGCATCCTCCAGCGAATAAATGGACGCGCTCAGACTCTCCAGCTTCAGCCCTTTTAAATTACATTCCGCAAGAGACTTTCTCGTGTCCAGTCTCTTGAGCCCTTTCAATGCAGAAAGCCCTTCATAGCCGTTCTCATAGCGGACGTCGATATCGTCCGGGTATACAAGCCATTCTATCTCTGCATCAGGATCTTCCAATGGATCTTCAAAACTGTATCCGATATAAATATAATCAAAATCGCTCTTGTCGGCGATCCACCTGATCTGCGAGAGTTCCTGCGGCGTCACGCTGTTCGCATCTTTCCCAAAGGCTGCCGATATCGCATCGCCCAGCAATCCGGAAAATTCTGTTGCCGCCTCCGCCTCTTCCTCAGCCCGTCCGCCGTATCCGGCAATATCATCCATCTCTATTTTCGGATATTTTACCTGATCTGCCAGTTCTGCCTCTTCCTTCGCCTTTTGGCGTCCGCTCACCCAGAAGATGCCTCCTATCAGGAACACCGATGCCAGAAGGCCCAGCGTGATCTTCAGGCCCAAGGCATCCTCCTTACTCTTATCCTGCTGCGCCGGGGACGGTGGCGGCGCAGGCCTCCAGTTGGGCGCCTGTCTGGGCACACCCTGATTCCAGTTCACCGCATAAGTCCCGCCGCAGTATTCACATCTGACAAACCGTGTGCCGTCGGGCGGTATCCGCAGCGTACTGCCGCACCCCGGACATCTCATCTCCACAATTTTCATATTGTTATCCATATCCCAATCTCCATATGAATCTGCATTTATCTATTTCATATACCACTTGTCTGGTTATTGTCTCAACCAGCCGCTCATCACTGGCTTGCCACCGCATCCATCGGCACAAAAACCGGCTCACCTTCCGTCCCCGTATTCAGATAGGTATCCTCCCTTGTGATCATCAGCCATCCCGCATCAAAAGGCAGTTCCAGCTCATTGCACAGCGCCTCTATCACCATCGCCGGCTTGATATTCCCGGCACTCGACGCATTCACCATCAAATACAGGCAGTCCTTTTCGCCATAGGAAGAGAGACGGAAATCATAAATGGCAGGCTTTAAATCTATCTCCATGATACTCTTTTTTGTCTGCTTTTCCACTATGATTTTTTCTTTTGATAAAAATCTGTCTATAGCGCTCTGCCAGCCATCCGGCGGTATAAACTCATTCCGGAAAGCAAGGTAATACCCCGCCGCCGCCACAGCCGCCATGGCGCTCCCCGATCTTTCCGGCAGCAGGACCACAGAAAGAATCTCTATCCCTCCCGCCATCTGCTCATTCAGCTTTTCCTTCATTTCCGCCGTATCCCCAGGGTAATTCAGTTCCACATCCAGATATTCCCCGTCGCTCTCAAGCCCCACACCTAAAGGTGCAGCAAAGGACATGACCGGATGGGGTGAAAAACCACCCGTATAAGCGATATCGATGCCGGACCGCCGAAAGGCTTTTTGAAAATACCGCATGATATCCAGATGGCCGATAAATTTTAAGGCGCCGTGTTTTGAAAATTTAACGCGCATTTTGATCCGTTCACTCATTTTGTTATCCTCGTTGTCATATGCTCCTGCTCTCTCACGCAGACTCCGCAGCCGTACTTCGCCGCCCCGCAGCCGCTGCACTGCGCCCGGCAGTTCGGAGAAACGATTTCGTTTTGCGCTTTCTCCCACTCCCGCCATAAGTGCTCTTTGGAGACGCCGCAGTCCAGGATATCCCAGGGGAATATCTCGTCTTTCCCGCGCTCCCTTGTATTGTAAAATTCAATGGAAACACCGCATTCCTCAAAGGCTTCCATCCAAAGTTCATTCCGATAGTATTCGCTCCATGCGTCAAACATACAGCCTTTTTCATAAGCCTTTAAGATGACCTGCGCGATCCTCCGGTCCCCTCTCGCAAAAACCCCCTCCAGCACACTGACATCCGCCTCATGCCAGTTATACTTGATCCGTTTCTGGTTGAGCTGGGACATGATCCCCCGCTTTGTCTCATGGGCCTTGTCCAGAAATTCTTCCGCGCTGCACATGGGCGCCCACTGGAACGGCGTGAAAGGCTTTGGGATAAAAAAGGATGTGCTTGCCACGATCTGCACCGGTTCCCGGCGCTTCTCCTTCGGCACCGTATCAAAAAAGACTGCGGCGATCTTATTGGCGAGATCCCCGATCCCCTGTATATCTTCCGCTGTCTCGGTGGGCAGCCCCAGCATAAAGTAAAGTTTTACCCTTGTCCACCCGCCCTCGAAGGCAAGCTGCGCGCCCCGCAGAATATCCTCCTCGGTAAGCCCCTTGTTGATCACATTGCGGAGCCTCTGGGAACCAGCCTCCGGCGCGAAGGTCAGCGAACTCTTTTTCACATCCTGCACCTTGCTCATCACATCTAACGAAAAGGAATCGATCCGCAGGCTGGGCAGGGAAATATTGACCTTCTTTTCGCCGCAGTCTTCTATCAGGAAGTCCACCAGCTCCTGCAGTTCGGAATAGTCGCTGGAGCTCAAGGAACTCAGCGTGATCTCATCATATCCGGTATTTTTCAGCATTTCTACCGCATATTTTTTCAGCCTGTCCACATTCTTTTCCCGCACGGGACGGTACAATTGCCCTGCCTGACAGAACCTGCAGCCCCGGATACAGCCCCGCTGGATCTCTAACACCACCCGGTCCTGGGTACATTTGATAAACGGCACCACCGGTTTCAGCGGATAAGGAATACTGTCAAAATCCGTCACGATATTTTTTGTGATCTTCTTCGGCGCCTCCGGGATATTCGGCTCCACAGCGGCGATCCTGCCGTCCTCCTCATAGGAGACATCATAGAACCGCGGCACATAAATTCCCTGCAGAGAGCATATCTTTCTCAGAAAATCCTCACGGCTCCCGCACGCCTCTTTATTCGCCTTATAGATATCAAAGATCTCCCTATACCGGATCTCACCTTCCCCGATATAGAAAAAATCAAAGAAATCCGCAATCGGCTCCGGGTTGTAGGAGCAGGGTCCGCCGCCCACCACGATAGGATCATCTTCCGCCCTGTCTCTTGCCATGAGGGGAATCTGTGATAGGTCCAGTATCTGCAGAATATTCGTATAGCACATCTCATACTGCAGCGTGATCCCGAGAAAATCCAGATACTTTACCGGTTCCTGGCTCTCCAGCCCGAACAGCGGTATCTCCTCCTCCCGCATGATCCTGTCCAGATCCGGCCAGGGGGAAAACACCCTCTCGCACCAGACATCCTCATAACCGTTAAACATATCATACAATATCTGCAGCCCCAGATGGGACATCCCGATCTCATAGACATCCGGAAAGCACATCGCCATACGGATGTCCACGCTCTCCGGCCTTTTCACCACACTGTTTATCTCTTTTCCGATATACCTCGCCGGCTTCTCCACCCGCATCAGTATATCATCACGCAAAGCCAAACTATCCATTTTCATCCTTTCGTTTTCCTCATGACATTTTTTTGCCTATCAGAACTTTCTTCCCCTCAAACGCAAACCCATATTTTCTTATCCGCCCCGGATCGATCCCTTTTCTCTCCAGCTCCGCGGCATACTTCTTTTCCTCGATCTGTTTCAAAGCGGCATTCACGGTTTCCTCAAGCGTCTTCTCCTTTCCCGGATGAAACACCTTAAATTCCAGAACGATAGCCGGATCCCGCATATCACATGGTTCCAATACAACGTCGTACCTCCCGAAACCGCTTTCCCGATTGGATAAAATAGTATATCTGCCCACCAAATCCACCATCAGTCCCAGCACAAAGCCATGATAAAAACGCTCTGGATCCTCCTTCGACGGTCTTTTTCCCGTATCAAAACTGCTGAACGTATAAAGCGCCACCTCGTTCATATAGGCATTCATCGCGTCGACATCATCGCACAGCAACGCCCGGATAAACTCATTGTACCTGGAATCAGACTTTGAAAACCATCCTCTGACCATCTGTCTGAACATCACGCGGACTTCTTTGTTCGTCAGCCCCAGTTTATACTCTTCCTCTCCCCACTCCTCATCCGTCCAGAATCCTTCCACTCTCAAATATCCGCCCGCCAGCAGCAGGCTCCAGACCGCCTCATTTCGGCTTTCCAACTGTTCAAACACGATCTGTTCATCGATCCTGATCTTAAAAGTCCTTCCGTTTAAAAGGTCCTCCATGATCATTTTGATACCGGGATCCCCCTCCCGTATCAGCTTATCCACCAAACTGTT
>ERZ808028.758-NODE-758-length-23352-cov-23.070849_pt1 | contig 23352 bp, 21 predicted proteins | sample MGYA00380184_ERZ808028 | MGnify/ENA primary metagenome ERZ808028 (study PRJEB31490, sample SAMN06133397) | mouse gut metagenome | isolation source: J8_1 | host: mice | place: China: Chengdu | collected 2015-05 ...
ATCCTGCTGGCCCGTCAGGTGGGCGTGCCCGCCATCGTGGTGTTCCTGAACAAGTGCGACCAGGTGGACGACGAGGAACTGCTGGAGCTGGTGGAGATGGAGGTCCGCGAGACCCTGTCCGGCTACGAGTTCCCCGGCGACGACATTCCCATCATCAAGGGCTCCGCTCTGAACGCCCTGACCTGCGAGTCCGGCAACGTAGACGACCCCGACTTCGCCTGCATCAAGGAGCTGATGGACGCTGTTGACAGCTACATCCCCACTCCCGACCGCAAGGCCGACCTGCCCTTCCTGATGCCCGTTGAGGACGTGTTCACCATCACCGGCCGCGGCACCGTGGCCACTGGCCGTGTGGAGCGTGGCCAGCTGAAGGCGGGCGAGACCGTCGAGATCGTCGGTCTGCAGGAGGAGAAGAAGTCCACCGTCGTCACCTCCATGGAGATGTTCCGCAAGACCCTGGATTACGTCGAGGCCGGCGACAACGTTGGCTGCCTGCTGCGCGGCGTGAACAAGGACGAGATCGAGCGCGGCCAGGTGCTGTGCAAGCCCAACTCCATCCATCCCCACACCAAGTTCGTGGGCCAGGTGTACGTGCTGAGCAAGGACGAGGGCGGTCGTCACACCCCCTTCTTCAACAACTACCGTCCTCAGTTCTACTTCCGTACCACCGACGTGACCGGCGTCATCAATCTGCCCGAGGGCACTGAGATGTGTATGCCCGGCGATAACGTGGACATGAACGTGGAGCTGATCACCCCCATCGCCATCGAGAAGGGCCTGCGCTTCGCCATCCGCGAGGGCGGCCGCACCGTAGGTTCCGGCGTCGTCATTGATGTCGCCGAGTAATTTCAACGCTTGAGCTGTTTAAAAGCCAGCCGTCATAAGACGGCTGGCTTTTCTATTCTGCTCACTCCCAGGTGCGAGGGATTCCGCATCCCCGAATCGGGGCTTCTAAAACACCGCCTGAACCAGCACCATGTAAAGAATCGTGCCGCCCACAATGGACACCATATTATTCTTCTTCCACAGGTGGAGAAAAACCACCGCCAGGCCCGCAATTAAGCCGGGTGCCCAGGCGCTGAGCTGCGCGAAGCTGGTCCCCCTGTAGCAGTACACGATCAGCATGGCGATTACCGCCGGGGGCAGAAAGCGTCCCAGGTACAGCACCACCTTCGGCGGCTCTCCTCCCCGGCCAAAGAGCAGAAAGGGCAGGGCGCGGGTGAGAAACGTCACCACCGCCATCACCGCCACGGAGGCGGCAATCTGCGCCGTCGTCATTGTCCCTCGCCCCCTTCCAGCCAGGGCCGGAGCAGCAGCAGCCCACCCACCAAAATGGCCAGGGCGGGGATGAGAAACCGCCCGTTTTCCGCCCCAAAAAGGAATAGGCACACCAGCGTCCCCGCCGCCCCCAAATATGCCGGAACATGGCGGGCGCTGGACTGCCACTGCTCCACGGCGATGACCAAAAACAGCGCCGTCATGGCAAAGTCAATCCCCTCCGTGTTGATGGTAATGAGCGCCCCCGCCGCCGCCCCAATCAGGGACCCGGCAATCCAATACAGATGGTCCAGCAGGGCAATGGCAAAGTAAAAGCCTTTCTCATTCACACCCTCCGGGGCCTCCACTCCGGCCAGCAGCGCGTACGTCTCGTCGGTGAGGGAGAACATCATATAGAGCTTCCGCCAACCCATTCCCTTGAACTTTTCCAGCATGGACAACCCGTATACCAAATGCCGGAAGTTGATCATCAGCGTGAGAAAAGCCACGTCTCCCAATGGGGCGCGCTTGTCCAGCAGGTCCACCCCCAGGTACTGCCCGCTGCCGGCGTAGATGCTCACCGACATCACGGCGGCCCACGTGGGGGCAAAGCCCGCCGCCGACAGCATCCAACCAAACACGGTGCCAATGGACAAGTAGCCCATGAGCACCGGGACGGTGTGGGGAAAGGCGGCGGCCAGGTTTTTTCGGTTCATTGGTGTTCACTTCCTTACAAGAAGCGCGGAGCAGGCGGCTGCGAGGGAGCTTGGAGCGGAGCGAGGATGAAAAACCAGGATTTGCAACGCAAATCTGTTTTTCATCCGAGTCGCAGTGAAAGCGATTGAGCATCCAGCCGGCTGCGCAGCGTGACAACGTCGGAGCAAGCTTCGTATCGCTCGCTTCGCCGCAAGCGGCAAAGCGCTCACTCACTGCGCTGCTCCTCCTTTCCCCACAAAGCCTGAAAAACGGCTTTGCGGAGACCCCGAAGCTCCGCATTACTGTGCTAAATTGACACAATTATTATACCGTCAAGCTTCCGCTCTGGCAAGGGCCGGGTTTTACAGATTGTTCATTGTAATCCCATTTGGATTTGGCTATAATATTCTTAATAACAAATATGCCCAGCCCACAAACCGGGCAGTATGGAGCGTGACCTGCCATGAAAAAGCTTCTCTACATCTATAACCCCGCCGCCGGGCGCAAGACCGCTAAGGCCAACCTGTCCGACGTGATGGAGGTATTCGCCCGCCAGGGCTATGAGATCACCGTCCACCCCACCCAGGGGCGGGGGGACGCGGTGAGCACCGTCATTCAGCTGGGCGGCAGCCACGACCGGGTGGTGTGCTGCGGCGGGGACGGCACCCTGAACGAAACAGTCCAGGGCCTGCTGGCCTTGCCCAAGGACCGCCGCCCCGTGCTGGGCTATATCCCGGCGGGCACCACCAACGACTTTTCCCGCACCCTGGAGCTGCCCCGCACCCTGCCTGAGCTGGCGGAGACGGCGGGAGAGGGCGTGCCCCGGCTCATCGACGTGGGCCAGGCGGAGGGCCGTCCCTTTACCTACGTGGCGGCCTTCGGGCTGTTCACCGACGTGTCCTATTCCACCCCCCAGCAGAACAAAAATCTGCTGGGCCACTTTGCCTACGTGCTGGAGGGGATGGGCAAGCTGGCCAATATCCCCAGCTACCACATGACCGTGTCCACGGACGACGGCCGGGAGGTGGAGGGCGACTTCATCTACGGCATGGTGGGCAACACCGTATCGGTGGGCGGGCTGGTGAACCTGCCCCGGGACAAGGTCCTGCTGGACGACGGGCGATTTGAGGTCATCCTCATCCGCCAGCCCCAGAACGGCAAGGACTGGCAGTCCATTCTCACCGCATTGACCACCCTGGAGATGGTGCCGGACGGCGCGGTGGTGGGTTTTGCCGCCAGCCAGGTCACCTTCACCTGCGGCCAGGCCGTAGCCTGGACCGTGGACGGGGAATTTGGCGGCGAGCAGACCGTGACCCACGTAACAAACATTCCGCAGGCCCTTACCATTGCTTGCGGCGCAGGAAGCGCGGAGCCGTCGTGAGCAGCGCGGATGGAGCGGAGCGAGGGCAAAAGCCCAGCCGCCGCGAAGCGGCAGGCGGGTTTTGTCCGAGTCGCAGCGAAGCCGCGCGTCGCGAACAGGTGAAGCGTGACAACAGGAAGCGCGGAGCAGGCGGCTGCAAGGGAGCTTGGAACGGAGCGAGGATGAAAAACCAAGATTTGCCGCGCAAATCTGTTTTTCATCCGTGTCGCAGCGAAAGCGACCGAGCGTCCAGCCGCCTGCGAAGCGTGACAGCGTTGGAGCAAGCTTCGTATCGCTCGCTTCGCCGCAGGCGGCAAAGCTCACTCACTGCGCTGCTCCTCCTTTCCCCACAAAGCCTGAAGGACGGCTTTGCGAGGGCTCCGGAAAAAGCGCGGAGCCGTCGTAAGCGGTGAAACTGAATTTCAAACAAGCAGCCCGGCGGGATTTCCCGCCGGGCTTGTTAATTATTCGGGGAATTGGACGTGGGCGTAATAGTCCTCTTGAATGATGAGCTTGGAGTAGTTCACCTTCGCCGCCACCAGGCGGTGCACCCGCTTGACGTAAGCTTCCTCATCCTCCAATTCAATGCCCTCGTTGGGCGTAAAGGTCTTGGTGTTGGCCTCGTAGGTGCCCGCGGCGGTGATCCAGCTGTTGCCCCGGCTCATGTTGTTGGCGAACACCACCAGGGGCATACAGTTGGAATACTGGTCCGGCTCATAGTTGGTGGCGAACACGTCCCGCCCGGAATAGAGCCGGGAGTCGTAGTCCAGCCCGAACAGATTGCAAAGAGTGGGCACGATGTCCACCGAGGAGCAGGGGGTATCCACCTCAATGGGCTCCTCAATGGCCCCGGACCACATGAGCAGGGTGCTCTTGTACCGGGAGGTGTCCCCCTCCGCGTCCTCAAATCCCCGCAGCTCGTTGTAATAGTCCTCCCCCGTTTTCTCGTCCACCATCAGGTAAGGATAGTGGTCGGCGGCCATGACGATGAGGGTGTCATCGGCAATTCCCGCCGCCTCCAGCTTGTCCACCAGGCACTTCAGAGCCAGGTCCAGCTCTATGCTGCAGGCCAGGTAGGCCTGGGAGCTCTCGGACAGGTCGGGGTACTTGGCCTCCACCGCCTCCCGGTGCCTGGCGGACATATCGTTGCCGCTCCAGGTGTACAGGCCATGGCCGCTCACCGTCATATAGTAGGCGTGGAAGGGGGTGCCGTCCTTCACGTAGGCGTCGATATAGCTGTCCGCCGTCTCCTCCATCATCTCCTGGTCGGACTCGGGCCACCACCTGTTCGCCACGCTCTGGGCCATCTCCAGGCCGCTGCCGATGCCCTTGTAGTCGTACCCAAAGCTGGGCAGATACTTGTCGCGGGGATAGTAGTCAAACGTGTGGTCGTGCCAAGCGGGGGTGGCATATCCCAGAGGGGCCAGCAGATGGGGCAGCGTAGTGGGCATGAACCGCTCCGCGCTCACCACGGGGGAGGAGCTGCTGCCGATCCAGTTGGGAATCACGCCGGTGGTGACGGAGAACTCCCCGCCGATGGTGGACAGCGTCCAGTCGGGCTGGTAGAAATTGTTGAATATGAACCCCTCGTGGGTGAGCTTGTACAGAGTGGGAGTGAGCTCCTCGTCAATGGCGTAGGGCGAAAACGCCTCGGCGGTGATGAGAATTAGGTTTTTCCCTGCAAACATCCCTGTGTACTCATTTTTCTGGGAGGGGATCACGTTGGCGAAATACTGGTGCATATTCTTCAGGGTCTCGTCCGTCTCCGCCTCCGCCATTCCCTCAAAGTTGATGTTCAGGGCATTGGGGCCGTCCTCCCTGGGCCGGTCCGGCCTGTCCGACGGATGGGCGGAGGGCCGCTCGCTCTCGCCGGGCGCGATGGCGGGGGTGCTCACCGGATCGTCGATAAACTCCCCCAGGGGCGGCGCGGGCACGCCCGCCACGGCGTACTCAAGCTCCAGTCGCATGGAGGTGAGCAGGCCGAAGTGGGGGACGGCGGTGTTGGTGGTGAACTCATAGGTATAGTAGCTGCCCACCGGGCCCAGGGTGGCCACCAGGTAAGCGCTGAGCTGGCAGGCCACCAGCACCGCCGCCAGGATGATGCGCACGGGGTTCTCGCTCCCCTCCTCCAGCACCACACGGCAACGCAGCGCCACAAAGGCGGCCAGGGGCACAAAGGACAGCAGGATAAAGGGGATCATCCCCAGCACCACCTGGACCACCGTAGAGCCGAAGTCCCCGGCCACATTGCCCGCCATGCCCCCCATAAAGGTGACACCATAGTACAGGTTAAAGGTGGCCCGGCACCCCCGCTCCACGCAGAAAATCACCGCGCCCAGCCCTAAGATCACCCCGCCGGCAATCCGTCCGGCGGTCTTCCAGGGCAGCAAATCCAGAAGGAGCCAGATCACCAGCCCCGCCGCGATGGAAAACAGCGCGATGGGCAGCAGAGCCAGGTCAAAAAAGGGCGCGCTGCGGTCAAAGGCGCGCAGCAGCAGCTCGTGATAGAGTATGGCGGCCGGGAAAAACAGGGCGGACAGTGCAGGTCCTCCCACGTTTCGCCGCCCGGTATATCCGGCAGAGCCGGCATAGGGACGATACATCGTGGTCACTCCCATGGATTGGTGTGGCAAGCGGTCCGCCGCCTGCCTTTGCGCCCTTTAGCATACCACAAGAGGGACCGAAATGCAATGAATCCGTCAAAATTTAAAGAATAATAAAGGGATTCCTCCCCTTTTATATCCCCGTCTGAATGGCCGCCCCGGTGTAGTAGTGCGCCACGATCTCCCGCCAGCCGCTGCCCGCCTTGGCCATGGCGTTGGCCCCGTACTGGCTCATGCCCACCCCGTGGCCGTAGCCCGTGACGGAAAAGGTGAACACCCCCTCCGCCTCGCTCACGTCGAAGCAGGCTGAGCGCAGGGAAAACAGCGACCGGGCCGCTCCCCCGCTGAGAGACGCGCCCCCCAGGGACAGGGAGGCCACTCGCCCCGAAGCGCTTCGGACGACATTTGTAAACCACCCAGACGGCTCGCCGGACAAGTCGCAACCCAGCCCCTCCGTCTCCGCCAGCTTGCGCACCTCGTCCGCCGTGAGGGTGACGGTGGAGCGATAGTTGGGCACCTCCTCCCCCTCGGGGCTGTCCACCGGCACCAGGTAGGGCAGGGACCGGCCCCACACCTCCGCCGCGTCCGCCGTGGACCCCGCCGCTGAGGAGAAAAACACCGCCTGGATGGGCGCACCGCCGTAGGTGAGCACCTGGCCGTCCGTATCCGCCACCGCCCCCGCGACCTTCACTGTAAACGCCTGGGCGTCCTGCGCCCAGCGCTGGGCCGCGTCCTCCGGGGTGATGTACGCCTGACAGCAGGCCGAGTCGGCGCAGATGTCCGCCCCGTCCTCCTCATGGCTGCGCGCCCCCAGCTTCCAAAGGCTGTACGTCCGGGCGCACACCGCCTGGGCCCTCAGGGCCTCCGCCTCGAAGGAGGCGGGCATCTCCGCCGCCACTACACACCACAAATAGTCCCCCATGGTCATCTCCGTCACCGTTCCATCCCGCTGCAAAACCCGCAGCGTCTGGCTGCCGTCCCACTCCCCCGGCTGAGGAGTGGGCTCCGCCACCGGCGTGGGGCTGGCCGGGAGCAGGGGCGCTTCCTCCGCCGTCTTTCCCTCTCCAATGGCCGCCAGGGGCAGCAGCAGCAGCGCCACACTCAGGACCAATCCCGTGGCAAAGGGGCGGCCCAGCGCCCCCCACGTCTGTACATTTCGCAAGTTTATCGCCTCGATTATTCAAAATTCGCAGGAGCGCCGAAAAAACCTCTGATTTATCAAGGGTTCTTCGGAAAAATTTGCATTGACTGCATACAAAAATTGCGTTATAATTATATTTGACCCATTTGGAAGGCTGGCACACCTACACGCGGAAGGAGGCGCTTCACCATGAGTCCCACCATCTATGAGACCTTAATCGAAGCCCAGCGCAAGGCCGTTGAGCAGTACAACTCCTCAGTGGACTTCATTCAAGGGATATGCGGAGAGTTTGAGCGATATACCCAGATCTCCCCCAAGTATTACGAGAAGTACGATGTCAAGCGGGGCCTTCGCAACCACGACGGCACCGGCGTCATGGCCGGCGTCACCCTCATCGGCAACGTCCGGGGCTATGTCATGCAGGACGGAGAAAAGGTCCCCTCCCCCGGCCAGCTGTTTTACCGGGGCATCGACGTGGAGGAGCTCATCCAGGGCTTCACTGCCGAGGGCCGCTTCGGCTTTGAGGAGACCGCCTACTTACTCATGTTCGGCGGCCTGCCCACGACCCAGGAGCTGGAGCAGTTCCGGGACATCCTGGCCTATTACCGCGAGCTGCCCCCCAACTTCACCGAGGACATGATCCTCAAGGCCCCCAGTCACGACGTGATGAACGAGCTGGCCCGCTCGGTGCTGGCCCTGTACTCCTATGACCCGGACCCGGACAACAACGCCCTCCACATAGAGATGCTCCAGGCTCTGCGCCTCATCGCCCGCTTCCCGGTGATTGTGGCCCACGCCTTCGCCGCCAAGCGGCACTATTTCGACCGGGAGTCCCTCTACCTCCACCGGCCCCAGCCTGAGCTGTCCGTGGCCGAAAATTTCCTCTACTCCGTGCGCCACGACACCCAATTCACCCAGGAGGAGGCCCGCCTGCTGGACCTGTGCCTGGTGCTGCACATGGAGCACGGCGGCGGCAACAACTCCGCCTTTGCCTGCCGGGTGCTCTCCTCCTCCGGAACCGACATCTACTCCGCCATCGCCGCGGCGGTGGGCTCGCTGAAGGGCCCCAAGCACGGCGGCGCCAATATGCGGGTGATGAAGATGTTCGACGACATCATGGCCAACGTGAAGGACTGGAAGGATGACGAGGAGCTGTCCCGTTACCTCACCAGGATTTTGAAGAAGGAGGCGGGGGACGGTTCCGGCCTCATTTACGGCATGGGCCACGCCATTTACACCGTCTCCGACCCACGGGCCGTTATCTTAAAGCGCTTCGCCAAGAAAATGGCGGCGGAGAAGGGGCTGCTGGATGAATTTGAGCTGTTTGAGTCCGTGGAGCGCCTCACCCCCGACCTGTTCCACGCCGTCACCGGCCAGGAGAAGGCCATGTGCGCCAACGTGGATATGTACTCCGGCCTGGTCTATCAGATGATGGGCATTCCCCCCGAGCTGTACACCCCCCTGTTCGCCATCGCCCGCATTGTGGGCTGGTGCGCCCACCGGGTGGAGGAGGTCTACAACCCCTATGGCCGCATCATCCGTCCCGCCTACAAGGCGGTGGCTCCCAAGCGCTCCTTCACCCCCATCGCGGAGCGGGGCTGAGCCCAAACCGTGCTTCCGACCTGCAAAAAACGGCGGCGCATACAGCGCCGCCGTTTTTATGCCTTCTCACCGTCCTCCAGCCGGTAGCCCACTTTCCGTAGGTTTACAACTGTCGTCCGGGCGTCAAGATAGAACAGTTTCTTCCGCAAAAAAGAGACATAGGCCTCCACATTGTTGTCCTCCGCCGGTTCTCCGCCCCACAGCCGCTCCAAAATCATCCCCTTGGAGCACACCGACCCCGCCCGCTCCATCAGCAGCCGCAGCAGTTCAAATTCCTTGGGGGAGAGCTGCACCGAACGCTCCCCCCGGCTGAGGGTATGGGCGGCGGCGTCTAAGCGCACGTCGGCGAACGCCAGCTCCTGGGCAGGGCTCTCTCCCTGCCGTCGGGTGAGAGCCCGCACGCGGGCCAGCAGCTCCTCCGGGGCAAAGGGCTTGGTCATATAGTCGTCCGCGCCGCAGTCCAGCCCGGCCACCTTGTCCGCCACCTGCGTCCGCGCTGTGAGCATCAGGATGGGCACGGACTTCCCCTTCTCCCGCAGCGCCCGGCACACGCCGAACCCGTCCAGCCCAGGCAGCATCACATCCAGCACCAAAAGGCCGTACGTCCCCTTCTGGGCCAGCTCCAGCCCCCGGAGGCCGTCCTCCGCCGTGTCCGCCTCATAGCCCCCGTCCCGCAGCAGCTGCGTCAGCGTCTCCGCCAGCCGGGGCTCGTCCTCTACCACCAGGATGCGCAAATGCCGTCCCTCCTGTCTGTCAAAGCAGTTTCACCGTGCCGGAGGATACGGTGTGCGCTCCGCCGCCGTCCTCCGTCACCCGCAGCGCAAAATAATCGTCGATTCCCTGGGCCGTGCCGGAGCGCACGCCTTCCCCCGTCTCAAAGGAGACCCGCCGCCCCACCGTAAGGCAGTGGGCGCGGTAGCGCTCCAGATAGTCCTCCCGTCCCGCCGGGAAGGCCCCATTCATCTCCTCCAGCGCCCGCAGCAGGCACACCGCCAGGTGGTTGCGCTCCACGGGATAGCCCTCCAGCGCCAGGGAGGTGGCGATATCCTCCAGCCCCTGCTCCCGGAAGGTCCCGGCGGTTTGGTTCATGTTGATTCCCATGCCCGCCACCACGTAGTCCGGCTCGCCGCTCTCCCCCAGGAAGGACACTTCGGTGAGTATCCCGCACAGCTTCTTCCCGTTGAGATACAAATCGTTGAGCCATTTGATCTCCACCGGCGCGCCGCTGGCCCGCTCCGCCGCCTCTCGGGCCGCCACCCCCACCCAGCCCGTGAGGGTGAGCAGGTCCTGCAGCCTGGTGGGGCCGGGCCGCAGCAGCACCGACAGATACAGCCCGTCCCCCTTCGGGGACTGGAATGAGCGGCCATGGGTGCCCCGCCCGGCGCTCTGCTCCTCCGCCAGCAGGGCGGTTCCCGTGGGGGCGCCGGCGGCGGCCATGGCCTTTAGGCGGGTGTTGGTAGAGTCCACCAACGGCTCCACCAGCACCTTCCCGGCAAACAGGCTGCCCCGGCCCAGCTGGGCGGAGATATAGGGGCCGGACAGGGCGGGGGGCGGGCCGGACAGCCGGTACCCCTTCCGGGTGGACGACTCAATGGGCCAGCCCGCCCGGCGCAGCGCGTCGATCTCCTTCCACACCGCCGCCCGGGTCACCCCCAGCTTTCGGCTCATCTCCTCCCCGGAGACGTGGCCCTCCGCCCCCGCCAGCAGCGCCGCAACCTGTTCCCGATCCATCCTTCCTTCGCCCCTTTCCTGTCCGCGAGGGCGGCTCCCATTGAGTTAGGGGCCGCCCTCGCGCCGGTCATTCCGTTTCCTCCAATTTGTCAATGAGGCCGAAGCTGATGGGCAGCTCCACCCCGTCCCGCACCACAATGCAGTGCAGCTCCTCGTCCGCCCCTGTGCGGTAAATCTCCCGGCGCAGCTCGGCCAGGGTGGCCACCGCCGCGCCATTGGCGGACACAATCAGGTCGTCCTCCTGCAGCCCGGCCCGCCGGGCGGGGACATTTTCCTCCACCGTGGCCACCCGGATGCCCGTTCGGCCGTTCATCTCCGCCTCCGAGCAGGTGATGCCGATGGAGGGCCGCCAGCTCTTTCCCGTGGCCAAAATACGGTTGACGAAGGGCAGAATGTCCGACATGGGCAGGGCCAGCCCCAGATTTTCAATGATGACGGAGTTTTCCACCGCGTCCCCGTTCTCCCGCTCCAGGCCGGAGATTTTGGCGCTGGTGATGCCCACCACCTGCCCCTGCTCGTTGAGGAGCGCGCCGCCGGAGTTGCCGGGGTTGAGGGCGGCGGAGGTCTGAATCATGCCCATGCCGCTGCTCTCCACCTCGCTCTCCCGGTTCAGGGCGGAGACAATGCCCTCCGTCATGGTGCCCAGCAGATTGCCCATGGGGTTGCCCAGGGCGTACACCGGGTCGCCCACGGCCAGTTGGACGGAGTCCCCCAGCTGGGCGGGGGTGAGGTCCAGGCCGTCCGCGTCAAACTTGAGCACGGCGATGTCAAATTCCTGGTCAAAGCCGATGACCTGGGCCTCGTGATAGGCGCGGTTGGGGTCGGTGAGCAGAATCACCCGCACCCGGTTCGTCTCGTCGATGATGTGATAGTTGGTGAGCACATAGCCGGCGCGGGTGACGATGACGCCGGTGCCCGCATGGGTGGCCAGCCCGAAGGCCCCCTTCTCCTCGGCCTCGATGTACACAATGCTGGGCAAGGCCGACTCATGAATCTCCCGGCCGGACAGCGCCACGTCCGCCGCCGGGCTCAGCGAGAGCTGCACTGCCGGGTTGGGCTCCCCCCAGGGCAGGTCGTCCGTGCTCCAGTCCGAATTCCCAAAAGCCACATTCCGGCTGTGCCAGGGGGAAGGGTCATCCGGGCGCTCAGGCAGCTCCAACCCGGCCAGCAGCTCGGCCAGGCCGCTCACCGCCCAGAAGCTGATCCCGCCCAGCAGAGCCAGGCACAGCACCACGCACAGGATGGACACCGCCCAGCGCCGGAGGGACCATTTGGTTTTTTCTTTCGGCGGGGCTGCGGGGATGCGCTCCGGCACCGGGGGCGGCTGAATGCCCGGTCCCTTGGGCCAGCGAGACGATAAATAGTTGTCCATGGGAAAACCTCCTAACACAAATCAGAGCGGCTTCGCCGGGGCCTATGCCCGCGTCAGCGTAAACACAAACTTGGTCACGCCATCCTCGCTGGTGCAGTGGATTGTCTCCTTGTGGCTGTTGAGAATGGTCTTCACAATATATAATCCCAGCCCCACACCGTCCCGGTCCGCGCTGCGGGAGTGGTCGGTCTTGTGGAAGCGGTCGAAAATCAGCGACAGCTCCTCCGGGGGGATGGTGCTGCCCTGGTTGCTGATGGCGATGGTGGCCTTGGCCCCCTTCACGCTCACCCCGATGCCCAGCACGCCGTCCGCCTTGGAGAACTTGATGGCATTGTCCAGCAGGTTATAGCACACCTGGGTGATGGCGTCCTGGTCGCCCCAGACGGGCACCGGCTCGTCGGGCAGCTGAGCGTCCACCTCCAGGTTTTTCCCGTTTACCTTGCCCTCCAGCGCCACCAGGGTGCGCACCAGGGTTTCGCTGATGTCAAACTGCTGCTGGGCGCACCGCTCGTCGGACTGCAGCCGGGACAGGTCCAGCATGGAGCGCACCAGCCGGGACAGGCGACGGGTCTCCGAGGAGATGATCCCCAGATAGTGCCGCTCCTGGTCGGCGGGGATGGTACCGTCCAAAATGCCGTCGGCAAAGCCGGCGATGGTGGTCATGGGGGTTTTCAGCTCATGGGAGACGTTGGCGATAAACTCCGCCCGCTGCTGCTCACTGCGGGACAGGGACTCGGCCATGGTGTTAAACGCCTCGGCCAGCTCGCCCACCTCGTCCCGGCGGGAGCCCACGTCCACCCGCACGTCCAACTGGCCCAGGCCGAACTGACGGGCGGCGGCGGCGATCTCTTTGATGGGCTGAGATTGGCGCATACTGGTCACTGAGCTGATGATGGCCGCGATCAGCACCACCGCCAGGGTGGTCACCAGCAGAATGGAAAACAGGTCCTGCCACATTCCGCTGATGTTGGAGGCGGAGCAGGACACCACCACCAGCCCCTGCAAAAACCCCGTGTCGCTGGTGATCGGCAGCCCCACCAAATACCGGGCCTCCGCATACAGTCCGCCCAGATCGGTGACGCCCACAAAGGTCCCCGACGTGATCTGATCCACCATGATTTGGGACAGGGGGGCGTACTGCATCTGAGAAAGCTCGCTGTCCCCCTGGGTGGCGTAGAGGATGGTTCCCTCCGGCGTGGCCACCAGCACATGGGTGTCCGACACCTGGGCCACCGAGCTGAGGTAGCTCTGGAAGGCGGGGGTCTGCCATACCAGCTCTCCGACGGTGTTTACCGAGTCGGAGGTAAACTGGGCGATATACTTGGCGTTTCTCTCCAGAGTGTCCTTCTTCTCCCGGATGGTATATTGATAGCTCAGGGTGGCGAAGGAGGCCCCCAGCAAGAGGAAGGACAGCAGCACCATACCCACCATGGTGGCGAACTGCCGGCCATACATGGTTTTCAAGCAGTCACCTCAAACTTATATCCCACGCCCCAGACGGTCTTCAGGCTCCACTGGTCGGACACGCCCTCCAGCTTTTCCCGCAGGCGCTTGATGTGCACGTCCACCGTCCGGCTGTCGCCAAAGTAATCGAAGCCCCACACCTCGTCCAGCAGCTGATTGCGGGTGAACACCCGGTTGGGGGCGGCGGCCAGGTGGTAGAGCAGTTCCAGCTCCTTGGGCGGGGTGTCCACCCGCTTGCCGTCCACCAGCAGCTCATAGGAATCCAGGTTGACCACCAGCTTGTCAAAGCTCAGGCGTTTTTCCGGCTGCTCCTCCTCGCCGAAGCGGCGCAGCACCGCGTGGATGCGGGCCACCACCTCCTTGGCCTCGAAGGGCTTGGTGATGTAGTCGTCCGCCCCCATCTCCAGACCGGACACCTTGTCCTCCAGCTCGCCCTTGGCGGTGAGCATGATGATGGGGACCTTGGAGGTCTCCCGGATTTTCCGGCACACCGCCCAGCCGTCCATACCGGGGAGCATGATGTCCAGCAGCACCAGGTCGGGCTGGACCTGCTGAAACTTCTCCAGTCCGGCCAGGCCGTCCCCCGCCACGTGGCAGGTCATCTCCTCCTTCTCCAGATAGAGCCGGAGAAGGTCGGCAATGTTTTTATCGTCTTCTACGATCAAAATTGTGCGGGGCATGGTTATACACCCTTTCTTCAATGTAGGGGAGGGACTTGCCCCTCCCGAACCGCCTCTGCATCAGAACGCTAATTTCTTTTATTATAAGCCGAACCATGTCAAATTTCCACAGGTTTTTGTAAACAAGGCGAATTTTATAAGACGTGGGACCGATCCACCTCAATCACGGGCCTGCAGTCCGGCTCCCGCTCCAAGAGCCGCTGGGTCAGGGCGGCGCGCACCTCCTCGTCGGTGAGGGGCGACTCATAGGGCACCACCACGTCGAAGGCCAGCTCCCCCTCCGGCGAGCAGCGCAAATCGTGGACGGTGGCGGCCCCGTCCAGCTCCCGGGCCAGCCCCGCCACCACCGAGCGCAGCCGCCCGGTGCGGGGATCGCCCGCGTCCACCGGGTCCAGATGAATCACCGCCTCCAGCCCGAAGCGCGCCCGAAGCGCCCGCTCCACCCGGTCGATGACATCGTGTATCTCCACCAGGGCGCTCTGGGCGGGCACCTCGGCGTGGACGGACATCATCCGCCGTCCGGGGCCGTAGTCGTGAATCACCAGGTCGTGAACGCCCACAATCCGCCCCTCGCTCAGAATGAAGCGCTCGATGTCCTCCACCATCTCCGGGGCGGGCGGCGTCCCCAGCAGGGGGTCCAGGGTGTCCCGGGCGGCCCCCCAGCCGGTGCGCAGGATCAGCGCCGCCACCAAAAGGCCCAGCCAGCCGTCCAGCTGCACCTGGAAGAAGTGGGCCACGACCAGCCCCGCCAGCACCGCCGACGTGGCCAGCACGTCCGACCGGGCGTCCGCCGCAGCAGCAGCCAGAGCGGGGGACTGGGCCCGCCCCCCCAGGGCGGCGTAAAACCAGCCCATCCACAGCTTCACCAAAATGGACGCGGCCAGCAGCACCGCCGCCAGCGGGGTAAACACAGCGGGCTCCGGCCGGAGAATCTTCGAAATGGACTCCCGCCCCAGCTCCACTCCCACCAACAGGATGAGCAGGGACATCGCCAGCCCCGCCAAATACTCCAGCCGGCCGTGGCCAAAGGGGTGGCGCTCGTCCGCCTTCTGGGCGGCCAGCTTGAACCCCGCCAGGGTGACGGCGGACCCGGCCGCGTCAGACAGATTGTTAAAGGCGTCGGCGGTGACGGAGATGGCCCCTGTGAGTATGCCCGCCAGCAGCTTGGCGGCGAACAGCAGCAGGTTCAGCCCCAGCCCCGCCGCTCCGGCCAGCAGACCGTACCGCTCCCGGACGGCGGGGTCGTGGGTTTGAGTGTAGTTGGGAATCAGGCGGCGCAGAACTGCGTCCAGCATAGCGCGGCCTCCTCTCTTAATTTATCATATAGTATGCCCAAGGATGGGCATATAGCAATCTGCCTGGGCCTTTGCCCAGGCAGATTTCATATCCGTGCGTTTCCATTCACGCCCCCGCTGCGCGGCGGCTGGGCTTTTGCTCTCGCTCCAGTCCAAGCTCCCCTGCGCAGCTATCGTCGCGCTATGAGCGATGTATTCACGCTCCGATTGGCTGCGCCCACGGGTCGCTTTCCCTCCGACTCGAGCAAAACCCGCCCCCGCTGCGCGGCGGCTGGGCTTTTGCTCTCGCTCCAGTCCAAGCTTCCCTGCGCAGCTATCGTCGCGCTATGAGCTGGGCCGGCACGCCCGCACCATCGACAGGGGCGGGACCTGCCGGGGCAGCTTCATGCGAAACTCCATCTGGGGATGCCGGGGCTCCCGCAGCTCAAAGCCATCCATATCCGCCATCATGGGGGCGGCCATGGAAAAGGCGGGCACATCGGGACCCACCACCTCGATCTCGTCCCCGGCGGAAAATTTGTTGCGCAGGGACAGCACAGCGCTGCCCAGTCCATCGCAGGAGCGAACCACGGCCAGCACCTGCCAGTCCCGGATATACCGAGCGGAATCGGTGTACTGCCCCGGCTGGCCAAACCAAAAACCGGTGGAGTAGTGCCGGTGGCTCACCTTGTCCACCTCGGCCCGCCACAGGGGGTCCAGCGGGCTGCCCTCCGCCGCCCCGTCGATGGCGTGGCGGTAGGCGGCGGTGGTCATGGCGGCGTAATACGCGCTCTTGGCCCGGCCCTCGATTTTCAGCGAGTGCACCCCCGCCGCCATCAGCTCAGGGATGTGGTCAATCATGCACATATCCCGGCTGTTGAGGATAAAGGTCTCGCCGTTCTCCTCAAACACGGGGAAATATTCCCCGGGGCGCTTCTCCTCCATCAGAGCGTACTGGTAGCGGCAGGGCTGGGCGCACGCCCCCCGTGCCGCGTCCCGCCCGGTCATATAGTTGCTCAGCAGGCACCGCCCGGAGTAGGACACGCACATGGCGCCGTGGACAAAGGCCTCCACCTCCAGCCCACGGGGGGCCTTGGCGCAGAGCTCCGCTACCTCGTCCAAAGACAGCTCCCTGGCCAGAATCACCCGGCTGGCCCCCAGCTCGTGCCACACCCGGGCCATCTCATAGTTGGTGATGCCCGTCTGGGTGGACATATGCACCTGGACATGGGGCGCGTGCCGCTTGCACAGATCCAGCACATCCACCCCGCCGGCGATCACCGCGTCCGCGCCGATGGCGTCCAGATACTCCAGGTACTCCGGCAGCTGGGCCGCCTCGCCGTTGCGGGCCATGGTGTTGCAGGTGACGTGGACCCGGACGCCCTTCCGGTGGGCCGCCTGCACCGCCTGGGCCAGCCCCTCCCGATCGAAGTTTCCGGCAAAGGCCCGCATTCCAAAGGCGCTGCCCGCCAGATACACCGCGTCCGCGCCGTAGGCCAGCGCCATGTCCAGCCGCTCCCGGTCCCCCGCGGGGGAGAGCAGCTCCGGCTTAACCGCCATTGCTCTGATAGCGCTGGACCAGCGCGTCGTGCTCGGCGTAGGTGCGGCTGAACTCATGCCGCTTGGTCTCCGGGTTGAGGACATAGAAGTAGTACTTGGTGTCCTCCGGATTCATGGCCGCCATCAGCGAGGCCATGCCGGGGTTGGAGATGGGCCCCTTGGGCAGCCCCTGGTACTTATAGGTGTTGTAGGGGGAGTCGATCTCCCGGTCGGCCAGGGTGGGCATTTTGCCGCCGTTGAGGTAGACCAGGGTGGCGTCGATCTGGAGGTAGCCCACCGTCTCGGCGGCAGGGTTCTCCAGGCGGTTGTAGATGACGGAGGCGATGGTTTTGTAGTCCTCGCCGTCGGTCTCCTTCTCAATCATGGCGGCGATGGTCACAATGTCGTGGAGGGAATAGGCCGCCTCCTCACCGCTGAACCGGGCCATATACTCATCCATCTTTGCGTCGAAGTTCACCAGCATTTTGTTGATGACATACTTGGGGTTTTCCCCCAGCTGGAAGGTGTAGGTGTCGGGGAACAGGTAGCCCTCCAAGCGGTGGTAGTCCCCCAGGGGGATGCCCTGGAGCCAGTCAAAGGCGTAGTTCCAGTTGGCGGCCATGTCCTGGAGCTTGTCCACCGACGTCACGCCCCGCTCGTCCAGCAGGGCGAAGACCTGGTCGATGGTATAGCCCTCCGGGATAGTGATGTCCGTGGTCTGCCGGGTGGCGGAGGACACCCCCATGTTGGACACCAGGGCGCGGTAGTCCATCTCGGTATTCAGCTCGTATTTGCCCGGGGCGATCTTCTCCTCGGCGTGGGAGAAGGCGGCGTACAGCTTGAACAGGAACTTGTACTCAATCAGCCCCTCCTTTTCCAGCGTGTCCACCACGTCGGAGAATCGGGTATCCTCCTCAATGGTGATTTCGGTGGAGGCGTATTCTTTGTTCAGGCCCAGCAGGTCGCAGGCCCAAACCCAGCCCAGGGTGGCCAGCACGGCGGACAGGCCGATGACGAACAGGGCGTACAAAAAGGCTCCGGCCACTCTGGCTCCGGCGCTGCGGCGGCGCTTGACCCGCTTTTTGGGGCGGGGCTGAGGCTGAGAGGGCTGCCGCGGCGCGGCGCGTTTTCCTTCTGCCATATCGTTCACTCCTTGCATATGATGGGTTGCCCGGCAAGCGGCGGCCGGAAAGGTTAACTGGACCGGGCGGACGGCAGGAACCCATTTCCCTGCCGCCACATAGTATGGCCCAGAAACGGGAGCACGGCACGGGGCACGGCTCCGGCGCCGCGAAAACCGCGGCGTCCGAGCCGGTCTCTGTGACCGAACGGGGGTCGTCCCCGGCGCCGCCGAGCGGCGGCGCCGAGGCCGGTCTCCGTGACCGGGATATCAAATGTGAGGTGACAAATCATGTGTTGTGGTAACAATGGTGGTTTCGGTGGGGGCTGCTGGTGGATCATCATTCTGATTCTCCTGCTGTGCTGCTGCTGCGGCGGCGGGAACAGCTGGGGCGGCAGTAATAACGGCTGTTGCTGCTGCTGTGGCGGCAACAACAACTGCGGCTGTGGCTGCGGCAACAACGGCTGCGGCTGCAACGACGGCTGCTGCTAAGCCGGAAGCGCGGAGCGCCCGGGAGCAGGTGACTAAGACCCGAAGCGAAGCGAATTGACCGAAGCCGCCGCAGGCGGCGCAGGGCAATTTGCGCAGTCGGAGGGACTTAGACACCGTCGCGGAGGGCGCGCAGCGTGACAACGCCGTCGCGAGCAGGCGAAGCGCGAAAACATCAAACGCATAACAACATAGCAAACCCAACGACACCCCGCCGGGGAATGGCCCCCGGCGGGGTGCCTTCTCTCCCATGAGAGAAAGCGCCCAGGTAGAGCAGCACATACGGGCCGTTCGGACGGCGCGCCCAAACAGGCGCAGAAACAGTCATCGCGTGCCTTTCTTGGTTACCTTCTGCACAAGCAGAGAGTAACGTCCCCGGCAGGGGGCGTTATCTCCCCTGTGCGCCTACGCTCGCGCTTCCTCCTCAATCAAGACAAGCTTCACCGGCACATCAAATTCCTCCCGGGGGATGCGCTCGGCCAGCCGGCCGGCGCGGCACACGCACACCGTCAGGCCGGAAAAGTCCGCCAACCACCGGTCATAGTATCCCCCGCCCCAGCCCAGGCGATAGCCCTCCCGGTCGCACATCAGGTGGGGGATAAGGGCCGCCTGGATTTCATCCTTGGGAATCACCGGGCACGCACTGTCCGGCTCCGGAATCCCGAAGCGGTTGGGAATCAGCTGATCCACATCCAGCACCTGCCGAGCCTCCATCCCCCGGCGAGGCAGGCACACGGGCAGCGCTACCCGCTTACCCATATCCAGCAGGGCGCGGATGAGGGGCACAGTGTCCGGCTCCCGGCTGGTGCCGTAAAACACCATCACGGTGTCCGCCTGTTCCACTTCAGGCAAAGCCAAAAACCGCTGGAACAAAGGCCACGCATCCGGGTTGGGCAGGGCGGCGGCGTGGCGGCGCAGCTCCTCCTTGCGTTCCTTTATCGTCATGACGGGTAATGCAGCCCGGCGCGCACCCGCTGCGCTGCGTCCGCGCCCGCCAGCTCTCCCACCAGGGCCAGTCCAAAATCAAACGCCGCACCGGGGCCTCTCCCCGTAACCAGCCGCCCCTGAATCACCACGGGTTGGTCCATGGCAGGCACAGCTCCCGCCTCAATCAGCTCCCCCTCCATGCCGGGGTAGCACACCGCCCGCACCCCAGGGGCCAGCAGCCGCGCCCGGGCCAGCAGGGTGGGGGCGGCGCAGATGGCGGCCAGCCGCAGGCGGACATCGGTCCCGGCCTGACGAATCAGGGCCATGGCGGGGCCGCTGCCCTCGATGGACGCCACGCCCCCCATTCCGCCGGGCAGCACCACCATGTCGTCCTCCTTCAGCTTCACCGACTCCACAGGGGCGTCCGCTCTCACGGCAATGCCGTGGGCGCCGGTGATCAGCTCGCCGCCGATGCCCGCCAACGTCACCGGCACGTCCGCCCGGCGCAGCACGTCCGCCGTCACCAGGGCCTCGGCCTCCTCAAAGCCGGAGCCGAGTAAAATGTATACCATCTCTGTGTTCCACCTTTCCGTACGTTTGCTTCTGTGGTTTTTGCGCTTATTTTCCCCGCAGCCGTTCCCCCGCCGCAGACACCAGGAACAGCGGCAGCTTGGCCATCCGCCCGATGCGGGCGGGCTGCTTGATCAGGCGGTACAGCCACTCCAGCCCCAGCCGCTGGAAGCTCTCCGGGGCCCGCTCCACCTCGCCGGCGAACACATCCAGGGAGCCCCCCAGCCCGATGAGCAGCTTGGCCCCGGTGGCCGCGCCGTTGGCTGCAATCCATTTCTCCTGTTTGGGAAAGCCCAGGCACACAAACACCACCTCGGCCCCCTTGTCCCGAATATCGGCCGCCACCGGGCCGTCCTCCTGAAAATAGCCGTCATGGCTCCCGCATATCACAAGGCCGGGGTGGGCCGTGCGCAGATGCTCAGCGGCCCGCTCCGCCACGCCGGGGGCCGCCCCCAGCAGATACAGCCGCCTGCCCGTCCGGGCCATGCGGTCCATCAGGGCGGAGGCGAAGTCGATGCCGGGCACCCGCTCCTTCAGCGGCCTGCCCAGAATTTTGGCGGCGTAGATCACACCGATGCCGTCCGGGATGACCAGATCCGCCCCGGCCAGAATCCGGGCAAATTCCGGGTCCTTGGCCGCCCGCTGAACGATCTCCGGGTTGGGAGTAACCGCCAGGTGGGGGCCCGTCTCATCCAGAAGGGCCATGGCCCGGTCCGCCGCTTCTGTCAGGGTCATATTGTCAAAGGCCACGCCCAGCACGTCTACCCGCATGGCTCGCGCTCCTCTCGCGGTACGCCGCCGGGGCATACCTGTCCATAATCTTGGTATAGTTTAGCACAGCATGGGCGAAAAGTCCAACTAATAATTTGTAAACAAAGACGCTCCCCGGTCCGGGCGCACCGGACCAGGGAGCATTTTTTGTCATCTATTCCCGGATTTTCCGGGCCTCCAGGTAGAACCGCTTGTCGTGGGCCTCCCCCATGGAGAAGGTCTTGCGGGGGAGCGCGCCGTCCCGGATGACCGAGAGGAACAGCTCCTCCTTGGCCATGGGAGGCAGCAGGAAGGCGATGTTCCCCGGCCGGGCGGCGAACTCCCGGGCCACCTCCTCGCCGTGGATATAGTCCACCCGGCCGGGATGGTCCATAAGGTATTCGTCCAAAAAATTCTGGAGCGCCCCCACGGGCAGCCGCCCGCCCCATTCGGGCAGAGTGACCACACCCTCCCCTCCGGCGCACACGTAGCGCAGGGCCAAGCCGTCCCCCTCCGCGGCGCCCCGGCGCCCGCCGGGACAGCTGCGCGCCAAAGCGTCCAGCAGGGCCTCCGGGTCGGTGTGGAACACCACCCGGTGGATGGCCTCGAACTCCAGGCTGCCGTCGTGGAGGTTGACCAGCTCGCACAGGGCGTACCGGGCGGGGATGCTGTCCCGCCGCTCCGGGGGAACCAGCCGGCGCTGCCGCTCGTAGCACTCCTTGGCCGTGGCCAGGGAGTGGTTCCCGTCTCCCACGGCAAAGAGCATCACGGGCTGGCCTTCCGTGCCGTATTTGGCGTTGAAGGCGGCGCTGTCCCCCAGGGCCGAGAGGGCCCCGGCCACCTGCTCCAGCTGCTCCTGGGTGAGCCGCCAGCCCTTGATGTGCCCGCCCTGCTCCATCAGCTCGAAGTCGTAGAGCAGCTCCATCCCGCCGGTCTGGGCGGCCAGCGGCTCGATGACGGTGCGCTGGGGGTCGTCGCACAGCAGCATGGCGTGGGGCAGCTCAATGGAGGCGTTTTTCCGCACCGCCACCCGGGGCGGGATGCGGGACATGACCACCCCCTCGGTGGCCCGGATGAGAGCGTCCGACCCCGGCTCGTAGTCGTAGGCGGTGAGGTCGGCCATGCCCACCAGCCCCCGGCGCACCCGGCCGTCAAACAGGGTGCGCTCCACGTAGATCATGGCCCCTGTCAGCGTCTTGAACCGGCCCTCCCGGACGTAGCGGGCCATGGTGGCGTTGATGTCCATGATGTCCATCTCCACCTGGGGGCCGTCCAGGCTGCTCTCGGGCAGGATGAGGCGCAGGGCGGAGGGAGCGCGGCCCACCCGCTCCTCCACCCGCTGCCAGTACTCGGGCTGGGAGGTGTACTGGTCACAGGCCACCACAGACCACTTGTCGTAGTCGCAGTCCTGGGGGAGGAGGATGTCGGCGGGCTGGAAGGGCAGATTGTCGAAGGTGTTTGCCATGGCGGAAAACTCCTTTCTGCATTTCAACATTACTTGTCGTTCCGGAAGGCCTCCCAGCCGCAGACGGCAAGGCCGGCGCACATCACAATGGCGGAGAGGACAAAGGGGACCAAGGTGCCGTGGGAGACAAACGCGCTCAGCAGTCCGTCTACCCCGTTCAGTGTAACAGGATTTAACAGGGCGTGTATCAGGCAGAACGCGAAAAATACAAAACCGATGACCGTGAGAAGGACGCCAAAGACCATCCGTTTCATCAAAGCGCCCCCTTGATGGCGGCCAGCAGGTCGGGGAAGTCCTCATAGGCGGGGATGTTGGGGTAGTCCGCCTTGATCTGGGGGGTGGACTTAAAGAGGAAGCCCGCCTTGCCGGCCTGGATCATACCCAGGTCGTTGAAGCTGTCCCCGGCGGCAATCGTCTCAAAGCCGCAGGACTGGAGGGCCTTCACGGTGGTGAGCTTGGACTTGGGGCAGCGCATCTGGTAGCCGGTGATCTCGCCGCTGGGCGCCACCTCCAGGGTGTTGCAGAACAGGGCCGGCCAGCCCAGCTTTTCCATGAGGGGCTTGGCGAACTGCTCGAAGGTGTCGCTGAGAATCACCACCTGGGTGAGTGTGCGCAGCTCGTCCAGAAACTCCTTCGCCCCGGGCAGGGGGTCGATTTTGGCGATGACAGCCTGAATCTCCGTCAGCCCCAGGCCGTGCTCCCGCAGCACGCCCAAGCGCCAGGTCATCAGCTTGTCATAGTCCGGCTCGTCCCGGGTGGTGCGGCGCAGTTCGGGGATGCCGCTGGCCTGGGCGAAGGCGATCCAGATCTCGGGCACCAACACGCCCTCCATATCCAAACAGACAATATTCATGCAAAGGCTCCTCTCCAATCAAAACAAAACGAATGTTTCACGTGAAACACCGCGCCGCCGGGCGGCGGGTCAGAGGGTTTTCAGGAACCGCTCCAGCCGGCTGAGCGCCTCCCCCAGGTCGTGCATGGAGGCGGCGTAACAGGCCCGAACGAAACCCTCTCCGCCGGGGCCGAAGGCGGAGCCGGGGATCACCGCCACCTTCTCCGCCGCCAGGAACCGGTCGCAGAACTCCTCGCTGGAAAGGCCGGTGGACCGGATGCAGGGGAAGGTGTAAAACGCGCCCAGGGGCTCGAAGCAGTCCAGGCCCAGCTTGCGGAAGCCGTCCACCAGGAAGCGGCGGCGACCGTCGTACTCCTCCCGCATGGCCTCAATGTCCCCGTCGCCGTGGTCCAGGGCCTCGATGGCGGCGTACTGGCTGGTGGTGGGGGCGGACATGATGCCGTACTGGTGGAGCTTGGT
>ERZ808028.760-NODE-760-length-23313-cov-4.654071_pt1 | contig 23313 bp, 18 predicted proteins | sample MGYA00380184_ERZ808028 | MGnify/ENA primary metagenome ERZ808028 (study PRJEB31490, sample SAMN06133397) | mouse gut metagenome | isolation source: J8_1 | host: mice | place: China: Chengdu | collected 2015-05 ...
AATAGATGTGCTGTGTACGGCTGGTTTTGATAAAAGAAGAAATTATGTTAATACGCCTTTCGGCAGAAAGCTGCTTGCGTTTGAGAACAGCTGGTTAAATCATTATAAGGAATATCCGTATCCTGAGGACAGTGATGTTGTAAGCAATGCAAAATCACTCAGTCTGAAATGGAGTATCGGAAAATAAAATCAGCCCCATACAATAATATAGTGTATGGGGCTTTATGGTTATATTCATTTGTAATATGATGCATTTTATTTTGAATTCGGGTTGCTGTTCATACTTTTTTTGTATTCAAGAGGTGATACTCCCGTCAGCCGTCTGAACTGTGCTGAGAAATAATTTTGATCATTGAAAGCAAGAAGCTGTGATATTTCACTTACGGAGTATCTTGTATTGCAAAGATACAGCTTGGCTACATCAATCTTCCTTTCAAGAAAATAACGGTAGGGAGTAACGCCGTAAGCACTTTTAAAAATATTTATAATCTGGTTTTTGGAATAACTGAAATATGTGCATAAATCATCAATTGTGATTTTGTTTTCAATATTATCGTCAAGAAATTTCTGTATTTGCTCCGGCAGCTTGCTGTTGTTTTTCTTAACGGAATTTTTTATGTGAATAAACATTCTGTGAAGTACAACGGAAATATTATCAATCATTTTTTCATAATCATTGCAATAGTTATTTTTGATGCGGTAAATTTCTTCAAAATAGTGTAAAAGATTGCAATGCTCAAAGCAGTATTCATTTTCCGGAATATATGTTTTTATAAAATATTCTGCCAGCTCGCCGTCAAAAACAATCCATCTTTTTTCAAACTCATCATTATCATCACAGTAATATTCGTGTGCGCTGTTTTTAGTAAGAAGAATGGTTGCGTTTTTTGTTACATTGTATTTTTTTGAATTGATTATGAGTGTCTGATTTCCTGCTTTTAAATATTCCAGCGCAATGATTCTGGATTTGCTTCGGTTGACGTGATAGCTTTCGGCTCCTGTGGTTTTGCCTATTACCATAACATTCAGAGGATAATCGCTGTTATAATATTTCCAATAGTTTGATGCTGTGTTTTTCATAGTGATATTCCTAAGATTTGATGTGATTTATTCTATATTTTTAAGTTTATTAATGTGATATTATCATAATAGCATATGCTTTACATTTTTTCAAGATAAGGGGATAATATGCACAGCTATAAAATAAAATATGAAGCTGACGGCAAGGTATACAGTACCGATAAAACAACGTGTAATCATTTTAAAATAATTGAAGAAGAGAAAGCGGGCAGGCTTACTGCACATATCCTTGCACAGTGCAGCTTGAAAATCAGAAAATTTCAAATTGTCCTCCCTTATTCATATAACAAAAGACAGAGGGTTTTTGTTAATGGTTATCAGTCGTGGACTGAAAGCAGGGAGTATTTTATTCATGAAAGAATGGACGGCTTTTCAAGACTTAAGAAATGGGTGCTGACAAGACCGTTTAATGCATATTCGGGTCTTTGCAGAGCAGGTGACGCTTTTTTTTGCAGATACCCTTTATTAAACGGTAATTTTTTCGGTTATTCATATGGTTATATAAGAGATGGGAAAACAGTTGATTTGTTTGCTTCTCTCAGCGAAAAATGCGGTTTTACAATTATACGCTTTGATGTTCTCAAATCCCGTGTTATTATAGAAAAGGATTTTGACGGCGTTGTTTTCAACGGGAAAATGCTGCTTGCGGATTTTGTTCATCTGAACGGCGGCTATGACGCAGTGTTTGATAAATGGTTTGAGATGATGAACATTCAATGCCGTTTATCTGAAAAAATGTGCGGTTACACAACCTGGTATAATTATTATAAAAATATTGACGAGAATATTGTTTTTCGGGATTTGGATGCACTGTCACAATTGCCTGAAAGGGTTGATATTTTTCAGATTGATGACGGTTATCAGAAATGTGTCGGTGATTGGCTTTTTACAAATGAAAAGAAGTTTCCGAGCGGAATGAAAAAGCTTGCTGATGAAATTCATTCAAAAAATATGCTTGCAGGCTTGTGGCTGGCACCCTTTGCTGCCACAAAGGATTCTTTTATTTATAAGGAACACAAGGATTGGCTTGTTCGGTATGAGAATGGCGAATTGTACCCTGCAGGTGCTAACTGGGGCGGTTTTTATGCAATAGATTTTTATAACAGGGATGCAGCAGAATATATAAGAAATGTTTTTAATACTGTTCTTAATGAATGGGGCTATGATATGGTTAAGCTTGATTTTCTGTATGCCGCCTGTATAGTACCTATGCATAATAAAAGCAGGGGGCAGATAATGTGTGAGGCAATGGACTTTATCAGGGATTGTGCCGGTGATAAGCTTGTGCTCGGCTGCGGAGTTCCGCTGATGCCGTGCTTCGGAAAGGTGGATTTCTGCCGTGTGGGTGCAGATGTCGCACTCAATTGGAAAAATTACCCGTTCTGCATAAGGGAGGATGTGAGCACGCCGAATACCGTTGCCTGCTCTGTTTTCCGAAGAGGACTTGACGGAAGAGCCTTTCTTAATGATCCGGATGTTTTTCTGCTTCGTGATGATAATATTGAAATGAGCTTTGAGCAGAGAAAGCTTTTGGCTGAAATCAACAGGGTCTTCGGCAGTCTGCTGTTTGTGTCGGATAATGTTTCACAGTATGATGATAAGCAGTTAAGAACCTATGCCGATACGGTTAACAAAGAAAAGGTTAAGGTAATAAGGGCAGAGTGTTATAATAATGATATAATTGCGGTTGATTACCTTACAAACGGTGAATTAAAAAACTTAAAATTTAATTATAAAAACGGACAGCTTTGTTAAATGAAAGGAGTTTATTATGATTGAAAAAATCGGAGGTATTGTGACGGATATTACGTCACACTGGAAAAAGCCGGCAGAGGGTAAATATATACCCTATAAGGAATTTGCTGCATACAGTGTCGGCGGAATCGGTGTTAACACGATAAATTCACTTTTCGGTTATGTTGCACTGAATGCCAACTGTCTGCTTATAGGCTCTGCCTATGGTATCCAGCCCACACATCTTGCCTATCTTAATATACTTATGGGTATTATCAATCTGATAAAAGCGCCTTTTATCAGTATGATGATTGACAATACAAATTCAAAGTACGGCAAATTCAGACCTTATCTTTTATATACAGGTGTGCCTACCGCAATACTTCTTTGCCTTATGGCATTTTTGCCCAATGATATTCAATATTGGACAAAGGTTGCCGTTATCAGTATTACATATGCATTTCTGATGATATTTCAGGCACTTTATGCACAGGCATTTACAAGCCTTGCACAGGTTCTTACACCTAACGGTGAGGAAAGAACAAGTCTGCTCTCCGTAAGTATGTTCATTTACAGCTTAGGTCCGTCCATTGTTAATATGCTTCTTCCGATACTGTCAGGCTTGACAGGCGGTATGACCGATTTTAAAACCTATCGAATATTCTTCCCTGTATTCTCAATCGTCGGTATCGCTTTAAGCATCATCACCTTCAGCGGAACAAAAGAAAAGATTGTAGTTGCCAAGGACTATGTGGCAAAGGTGAAATTCAGCGAGGGTATTAAGCAGGTTGCAAAAAATAAGTATTTCTGGCTGATTAATGTTCATTCAATCCTGAGCGGTCTTAAATACGGCATTGGCTCCATTCTCGGCTGGTACTGTATTTATCAGATAAAAAGTGATGAAATGCTCGGCATTATGAATACGGTTATCGGTACAGCGTCCGTACCGCTTATGCTCCTTGCACCTCTGCTTGCTAAGAAATTAGGCAAGAGAAATGTTTTAATCTGGACCAATCTTATACGTGCAGCATTCTGTGTTGTTATGCTGTTCACAATGAATAACACCATTGTATTCTTTGTTTGTCTGTATCTTGCAACGCTTACACTCGGCGGTGACAGTGTTATTACAACCTCAATGACTGCAGAGATTTTTGACTATCAGCAGTGGAAAACAGGTGTGAGATTAGAGGGCTTTATTACACAGCTGGGCGGTATGCTCACAACCCTTGCAGGTATGTTCACAGGTCTGATTATTCCGTATTTCTATGAGCATTACGGACTTGAGAAGGACTATACCGTTCTATATGATGCAGCAGTAAGAACTCCGATTTTCAATGTTTTAATTATTACAACAATTATTAGCTGTGTTATTTGTGTAATTCCGATGTTTTTCTATGACCTTAAGGAAAAGGATCATCAAAAAATTATTGAGGATTTGAAGGTGCGTGCCGATGAAAACTGATTTGAAACAAAAAATATATGCCTTTCACGATTCGGCATTACGACCAAGTCCCTTTGCAGCCTGGGCAAAGCCTAAAGCCAATATGCTCAGTGTTAAAAGAAGCCGTTATCTTGGTGATAACAGCGAGGTTTTATGGAATATAAAAAATGACGGCTGTGGTGTCAGCGACCATATTGAAATGGCAGGCTTTTATTCCTCGTCCATAATCAGCTATGGCAATGACAAAGCAGGCAGGCTGCGTTTAATGCGGCATCTTACGGTTCCGACCCTGCGTTTTCAGCCTAATCTGACAGGCTCTTCCTTCAGTCATAATTTCAATGGTGATGTTTTCACTGTTGCGGTGAATGGACGAAAAATCGATGAATACCCTGCACTTATAAGCATTAAAGGCAATCTGAGGATTGAATCAACTGCAGTTTGTGAAACAAAAACAATACGTGAGCCTTGCTGAGGGCGACGGCTTCTGGAACGGAGCAAAGGACAGGGGCGACGGTGAAATGTATGCCTATGGTATTTCAAGATTTCTGCTTGAAATGAGTGATGTTAAGCTGATTGGCAGATTTTGGGACAACCTTGTGTGGTGCCTTGATTTTGCACTTTCACGCAAGAATGAAAACGGTGTAATTGCCAGTGATTCCGATGAGCTTGAAAACAGGTTTGAATCGGGCAATGCGAATCTGTTTACCTCCTGCATAACCTATGATGCACTGGGGAATGCTGCTGTATTAGCAGAAATTGTCGGCGATCATGCGCATAAAGAGCTATGGGAAAGCGAAAGAGAAAAGCTGAAGGCTGCTATTGAACGCTATTTCGGCTCCAATATGGAAGGCTTTGATACTTACAGATATTACGAAGGCAATACCGATTTGCGCTCGTGGATATGTATGCCCCTTACAGTGGGTATATTTGACAGGGCAGACCAGACGATTAAAGCGCTGTTTTCACCAAGGCTTTACAATAATGGTATGATGAAATCAACCTCTGCCAATAATACCACCTGGGACAGATCACTGCTTTTTGCTCTTAGGGGAACCTTCCTTGCAGGCTATGCTGAAAAAGGAATCGAAGAAACTGTTAACTACTGTAAAAACAGGCTCTTAGGCTCTCACTGCCCGTATCCGTTTGAGGCTTATCCCGAAGGCAACAGGGCACACCTTGCGGCAGAAAGTCTGCTGTTTGCAAGAATTATTACAGAGGGGCTTTTCGGTCTGAAAGCAGTGGGGCTGAATAAGCTGAGAATTAATCCGCAGTTAAGCAAGGCGTGCAGTGCTATTTTATTGCAGAATATAAGGCTGTTTTCAAAATGCTTTGATATAACTGCAAACCAAAAGGGAATTTCTGTTATTTATGATGGGAATACGTATCAGACCGATAAATCCGATGCTGTATTTGATTTTAATTCCTGCAGTTTTATTTAAGGAGGCAGAACAATGCTTAAAACATCTTTAGTCACTCATACAAATGCAAAGGCTGACGACAGTCAGATTTATGTTGACGGTGATTTGAGGATTACATATATCACCTCAAGACTTTTGAGGGTAGAGCTTGGTGAATTTACCGACCTTGCCAGCTATGCTGTGTGGAATCGTAAATTCCCTGCAGGTGATATGAAAATCACCAAAAGCGGCGCAATATGCAAAGCTGAAACCGAGGATATCATTCTTACACTGAAAAACAAAAAGCCTTACAGTGTATATTTTAAGGAGAATGCACAGACAGAGCTTTTTTCAAAGCAAAAGAATTTAAAGGGTACTTACAGAACGCTTGACAATACCGTTGGCAAAATTCCTCTGGAGGATGGCTTTATTACAGAAAGGGGCTTGTATCTTTTTGAGGACAAAACCGTTCTGCTTGATAAAAACGGAATGTTTGCACCGCGAACAGGCGCATCAAAGGATTACTATGTTTTTGCCTATGGCAGGAATTATCGTGATACAATTAAAGCGTTTTATTCCATCAGCTCACCGACTCCTTTAATTCCTCGTTTTGCTCTCGGTGTATGGTGGAGCAGATACCACGCCTATACACAGCAGGAATATCTTTCATTAATGGACAGATTTGAAAAAGAGGGTATACCGCTTACTGTGGCAACCGTTGATATGGATTGGCACTGGGTGGATATTAAAAAGCAGTTCGGCAAAAAGCTCAGCGGCTGGACAGGGTATTCCTGGGATACAAATCTTTTCCCCGACTATAAAGAATTTTTGAAACAGCTTAAAGAAAAAAATCTGCATATAACGCTTAATCTTCACCCTGCTGACGGTGTGAGAAGCTTTGAGGATATGTATGAGGATATGGCGATTGCAAACGGCATTGACCCTTCTACGGAAAAGCCTGTTAAGTTCAGATGCGGCAGTGATACCTTCTGGAATTCATATTTTGATATTCTGCACAAGCCTTATGAAAAGGACGGTGTTGATTTCTGGTGGATTGACTGGCAGCAGGGCAAAAGCTCAGATGTCAAAGGACTTGACCCGCTGACGGCTCTTAATCATTATCACTATCTTGATAATGCCGAGAACGGAGATATTCCGCTGATTCTTTCACGCTACGGCGGTGTAGGCTCACACAGATATCCGCTGGGCTTTTCGGGTGATACGGCAATCAGCTGGAGGGTGCTTGCTTTTCAGCCCTATTTCACAGCCAATGCTGCCAATGCCGCCTATGGCTGGTGGAGTCACGATATAGGCGGTCATCATCAGGGCTATCGTGATGATGAATTATATTTGAGATGGATTCAGTTCGGTACATTTTCACCGATATTAAGGCTTCATTCAACTGCCATTGAGCTGCTTGGAAAGGAGCCCTGGAAATACAGGCAGGATGTTTATAAAAGTGCAAAAGAGTGGCTCAATTTCAGGCATAAGCTGATACCGTATATCTTTTCTATGAACCACAGGTGTCACCGTGACGGTATTGCACTGTGTGAGCCTATGTATTATTCCTACCCGAATGATAAAAACGCCTATAATGTTGCGAATCAATATATGTTCGGCAGTGAGCTTATGGTTTGCCCGATTACATCACCTCAGAACAAAGAGGTCGGTATGGGCAGTGTGAAGGTCTGGATTCCTGACGGTGAATATACGGATATATTCACCCTGCAGAAATATTCAGGCTTACAGATGCTTACACTGAACAGAGAGCTTTATACAATCCCTGTTCTTGCAAAGGCAGGTGCTGTTATTCCATTATCTGCTGACAGCGGCAATGACAGCAGTAATCCCCAAAAGCTTGAGGTATGGGTATTTAAGGGTAATCATGAGTTTGTTATGTATGAGGATAACGGAAAAACTGATTTTGCCGAGCATACCGCCAAAACCATTTTTAAAAATACCTTTGATGAAAAAACGAACACTGCCAGGCTGACGATAGAGGTGGAGGGTGATTTGTCTGTTGTTCCCGAAAACAGGCAGTATCAAATCTGCTTCAAGGATATGGATTGTGACGATTTCCTTATTGATTTTTCAAAGGATGCCATTGAGCTTGAGGTAAAGGACGTTCAAGCTCCGACGGCTGAAAGTCCGAGAGATAAGGTGATTAATATTATGTCACGCTGGCAGGACGGCACCAGGAAAAAGAATGCTGCATATAAAGCTTTCGGCGGCTTAACTGACAGGAATTCTCTGTTCAGAGCACTTTATAAAGCAAGACTTCCGAAGCCTGTTTTTAACTGCATTTATGAAGCCCTGTCAGAAAATTAAATAAATATATGCACAATATAAAATCCCTGCAATTCAAACAAATTGCAGGGATTTTGTACTATTGTTTCAAGGCTGTTTAACAAATCATACCTGATTTTATCCATCTTAAAACATTTTCATATTCATCTTTATAATTGTCAAGCTGGTCCTGATTTGTGTCAACAAATGCAAGCATTTCCTCATAATCCTCAAAATCGAAGGTGAAGTCCTGCTCAAATTCATAGGTTGCGGTGAAGAAATAATCAAACAAATCATCGGCAGGGAATAATTCAAGCATCTTATCCGCAACAATTTCGGTGTTGTAGTCAAGTGCATTTTTTACGGTCAGCTCAAAGTCATCATCCACATCAATTTCATTCTTGCTTTCACAATAAGCAAGGATATCATCATCAGAGTAGCCGAGGGTCTGCAGGTATTCAATAACATCCTCAAGACCTGTTTCGTTCACCTCGTCATACAGTCTGTAAATGAATTCACCAACAAGATTCTGAATGGCAACAGCCTTGATGACTGCATCAATCTCATATCCGTCCTCGTCGGTTATTACAAAGCCGTCCTCCTTGAAATTATCCCATATTAATTGATAAAAGCATTTGTGCTGCTCTTTCTCTTCAAATATTGCTTCGTTAATATAGCTTTCAATGTCCATTTATAAATCCTCCTCATAAAGCCTAACTGTATTTTAACGCATATGTACAATATTTTCAATATTGCATTATAACTTTCTATAAGTTATAATGATTATGAATAGAGAATTTACGGAGTTGTTGTTTATGCAGATTAAAATTACAAGCGGAAAAAGCTATGCTGTTCTCGGTCTTGACGGAGCACAGCTGAATTCACTTGTTAAAAATGATACAGAGTATCTGTGGCAGGGTGACGCGGCATACTGGGCAGGTCAGGCGCCTGTCTGCTTTCCTATTGTCGGCGTACTGCCTGACGGCAAGGCAAATGCCTTTGGCAAGCCCTGTGAAATGAAGCGCCACGGCGTTGCAAGAATAAATCCTTTTGAGGTTTATGAGGCTTATGAAAACAGTGTAACCTTCATTCAGCAGAGCAGTGAAAAAACCAAGGCACAGTTTCCTTTTGACTATGAGCTTAAAATAAAATACACAATCAATGGAGATACTGTTACTAATGAATATATGATTACCAACACAGGTGATGATAAGCTGCCGTTTGTTATCGGCGGTCATCCTGCCTTCAATTGCCCGTTATCTGAGGACGAGGCGTTTGAGGATTATAAGGTCGTTTTTGACAAGCCTGTTACAAAGCCATGCTTAAGACCTGATCATCACAGCGGACTAGTGAATGTTGACGAAAAGTTTGATGTGATGAAAGGCAGTGATACACTGAAGCTGAAGCACGATTTGTTTGAGGACAGGGATGCGTTGATTTTTTACGGCTGTGAGGCAAAGACAGCCACAATGATTGGCAAAAACGGCAAAGGTGTCAGGATTGAATTTAACGATATGAACAATCTTTTAATCTGGTCTGCCGTGGGCAATGCACCATTTGTTGCACTTGAGCCATGGACAGGCATTTCAAGCTGTAATGACGAGGATGGTACTTTTGAAAATAAAAGGGGAATGACTGTTTTAAATCCGAATGAAACGGTTTCTTTCAGATTTAAAATAACAATGATTTAACATTTTATAGGCATTTTGTTTATATTTAGGTGATAAAATGAATTATGGATTTTTCAGAGTTGCAGCCGCATCATTAAAGCTAAGGGTTGCAGATCCGAATTATAATAAAGAAGAAATTAAAAAGGCGATTGATAAGGCAGTGAGCGAGGATGTAAGACTTCTTGTTACACCCGAGCTGTCCATAACTGGCTATACCTGTGCGGATTTGTTTTTTACAAAGCAATTACAGCATTCTGCAGAGCAGGCTCTTTGCGAAATCATAAAATATACTGCCGATAAAAATATTGCTGTGCTGGTCGGTATGCCTGTGCCGTTTTATAACAGCCTTTACAATTGTGCTGTGGTTATAAGTGACGGCAGAATCTGCGGTATTGTACCCAAACAGCATATTGCAAATTATAATGAGTTTTATGAAAAAAGATGGTTTGCATCGGGCAGTCAGTTTAAAAGCTGTCAGCCGATAAATCTGTGCGGCTGTGATACTTTAATCGGCTCACAGATTTTTGACCTTGGTGATGGTGCTGTTTTAGGTGTTGAGCTTTGTGAGGATTTGTGGGTGCCCTCTCCGCCAAGCAGTACTCTTGTTTGCCACGGTGCGAATATTATTGCAAATCTTTCAGCCAGTGATGAGTATGTATCAAAGGCTGAATACAGACGTGATTTAATTGCCAATCAGTCTGCAAGGTGTATTTGCGGCTATGCTTATGCAGGTGCAGGAGTATACGAAAGCACAACCGATTTGGTTTTCAGCGGTGCAACACTTGTGGCTGAAAACGGTGCAGTGCTTGCTGAGGGTGAGCGTTTTGTTCGTGACACTGTTCTGACCATTGCCGATATGGATATTGAAAAACTGAATGCACAAAGGCAAAGCAATATGTCCTTTGAAAATTTAAGCAGTGAAATAGGCTTTTCAAAAATCACGATTGATAACGAAATTAATGATTTAAAATACCGTTTTGTTGACCCGCATCCTTTTGTTCCTGCCGATGATGAAAAGCGTCGGGAAAGATGTAAGGAAATATTTGCCATTCAGGCATCAGGTCTTGCCAAAAGAGTTGAGCACGTTGGCTCAAGCGGTGTTGTTGTGGGTATATCGGGCGGTCTTGATTCAACCCTTGCACTGCTTGTTGCAGTTGAAGCCATGAAAATGCTTGGCAGACCGAACAGTGATATTCTCGGTATCACAATGCCCGGCTTCGGAACAACTGACAGAACGTATCAGAATGCCATTGATTTGATGAAAGCACTGGGTGTAACCATTAAAGAAATCAGCATTAAGGATGCCTGTATGCAGCATATGAAGGATATTGAGCATGATGAGGCTGTTAAGGATATTACCTACGAAAATACACAGGCTCGTGAACGTACTCAGATTCTGTTTGATATGGCAAACAAGCACGCAAAGCTGCTTGTGGGCACAGGTGATTTAAGTGAGCTTGCAATGGGCTGGTGCACCTACAACGGCGACCATATGAGTATGTACGGCGTCAATGCCTCAGTGCCTAAAACACTGGTAAGGTATTTGGTTGAGTATGTGGCAAATGTCAGTGAAAGCAAAACAGTCGATATTCTGTTTGACGTGCTTGACACACCTGTTTCTCCTGAGCTTCTGCCGCCTGATGAAAACGGCAAAATTGCTCAGAAAACGGAGGATAATATCGGTCCGTATGAGCTTCACGATTTCTTCCTTTATAACTTTGTTCGCTTCGGCTTTACAAAGGATAAAATAAAAGCTTTGGCTGTCAGGGCTTTTGATGGTGTTTATGACAGCGAAACAATTGACAAGTGGCTGACCGTGTTTTTCAAACGCTTTTTCATCAGCCAGTTCAAACGTTCCTGCATTCCCGATTCACCAAAGGTCGGCTCTGTTTCACTGAGTCCGAGAGGGGATTGGAGAATGCCGAGTGATGCATCCTTCAGTGCATTTATTTAGGGGGTAAAAAATAATGAAAAAAATAATTGCGGTATTAATGGTTTTAACCATCGTTTTAGCCTTTGCGGGCTGTAAGTCAAAGGAGTATCAGGACACTGTTGTTACAATTCCTGTTACCGATGAAAACGGTGAAACCGTTACAGATAAGGATGGCAATGTTGTAACAGAGGTCAGCACTGAGGCTCAGGATAATTCTGAAAGCAGTACGGCTGACGATAAGCAGCAGACAGCTTCCAAGAATAATAAAAACGAAACGACAAAATCAAATTCCGGCGGTAAAAACGATACTACCGAAAAGAAGAATAATGGATCAGGCGGTAACGGAACAACAAAGCCGACAGGCAATTCAACCACTAAGCCGACTGAAGCACCTACCAAGTCAAAGAAAAGAGATATTCATCTGGTTGTCAATGTTCCTACATATACACCTCTTGACACCGAAATGGTAATTCAGTACAGAGTTGAGGGCGATAAAAAGTTTGAGGAGCTTACCAAGGAAGACGTTAAGTTAGGTACAGCCTTTACGAAAGAATATGACATTAAGAATGTTAAGGGTGCTGTTGAATTTATTATTACAATTGACGGCGTAGGCATTACAAACAATAAGTTCACAGTTGAGGCAAGTGACAGAGATCAGACCCACGAAATCACACTTGTAACAGGTATTGAAGTCGTTGAAGGCGGCTGGGATTAATGATGTTGATACGAAGCAGAATTTCTGCTTCGTATTTTAGATTGTTTAGCTAAAAGCGTGACAACCCCGGTTCTACCGGGGGGATAGAAAACTTCAGTAAAAATAAAAACGGCGAGCTTTATGCAAGCCGAGGGTATTGGCGAAAAAATAACCTCCAAGTATAATCATAACCACCCGTTTGACGGGTGGTTATGATTTAGTGGTTGAAAGAAATTGATTTTTATGTTATTTTAAAATTATCACATATTCATTAAAATATGTTCATTTATTTTAAAGAAAAGGTATGAATTATCACAATGTACGAAAATCTTAAAAAAATATCGTATTACAGCAATGATAACCCCTTTGGCATTTGGTTTGTAGGCGAAACCTTATGTGATGAGAAATTCTGTATTGAAAGGCATAACAGTAATTTAATAGCCTTTGAATATATTGTTGACGGCTGCGGAACGCTTGAAATTAATAATCAGGTGCTTCATCCTGAAAAGGGTGACATATTTTTGATTACGCTTGGCAGTGACCATAAATATTATTCACAGAAGGAAAACGGCTGGCACAAGTATTTTATCAGCTTTTTCGGTCCTGTGGCTGAGGTGATGGTAAATCAGTATCTGCCGCCTGATACATATTTATTTAAGAACTGCTTTCTTGAAAAATCATTTTCGCATATATTTGATATAGCCTATAACTGTGATGATTTGCAGGAGATTGAAGATAAGCTGTCAGTGGAGGTCCTTAAAATATTTAATTTTCTCAAAAATCGCAGAATGCTGGAAACGGAGGATTTTGCCGATAAAATAAAAAGATGCATTGAAAATCATCTTGATGAGGAATTCAGCCTTGATAAGCTCTGTGAATATATGAATTATTCCAAAAATCATATAATCAACATTTTTTCGGAAAAATTTGGGCAGACACCGTATAAGTATTATATTTCTGCAAAAATAAATGCTGCCAAGGATTACCTGTCAAACACAAATATGACTATTTCGGAAATATCGAATGCGCTATCCTATTCCGATCAGCAGTATTTTTCATATTGTTTTAAGAAAGAAACAGGCTATTCTCCCAGACAATACCGAAATCATACAAAAATGTGATATTTCCAAAATTCTATGTGATTTTGTGCAATAAAATTTTTGTATATTAAGGTATTATGTATGTTAGGGCAATTATTAAAATGGGGGGATTGTGTGGACAGCTTCAGCTTTTTTCTTGTAACGGATACACATTATTATGATACATCGTTCAGGCGAACGGGTAATGCGTATGAAAACAGGAGCAGAACAGACCAGAAATGTGTGGCGGAAACGCCTGCAATCATAGATGCAGGCTTTGAACAGCTTGCTGCTGACCGTGATACGGAGGTTATTCTTATTCCCGGTGATTTGGTTTACAGGGGCGAGTATCAGAGCCATGTGGGCTTTCGTGAAAGGCTTTACAGGCTGAAGGAGCAGGGTAAAAGGATTTATCTTATCACTGCAAGGCACGATTATTGTGAGGATGGCGAGCCTGTGGAGTTTGAGGGCGATGAACTGATACCTGTTAAGGGTATGCCGAGAGCAGAGCTGAGGGATTTTTATAAGGATTTCGGCTTTGGCGATGCGATAAGCGAGCATAAGGAAAGTATGAGCTATGTTGCACAGCTTGCTGACGGTGTCAGACTGCTGGCACTGAACTGTGACGGTGACTGTAAGGATTTTAAAGGCATATGGGATAATCAGATGCAGTGGGCGCTGGAGCAAATCAGAAAGGCTCACAACGAGGGTCAGTACATATTCGCAATGACACATTATCCGCTTCTGCCGTTTTCACCGATTATGCATTTAATCGGTGATGCAAAATTAACAGACTGGGAAAAAAGAGCAAGTGAATTTGCAGATGCAGGGCTTGACCTTATTTTCACAGGTCATATGCACGCACAGGCTGTAACTGAATATAGAACTAAGAACGGAAATAAAATCACGGATGTGCAGACAGGCTGCTTTGTAGGCTGCCCCTGTGCATACAGAAAGGTTAAGTTTAATACCGACAATACGGCAGAAATTAAATCCTATACCATTCGTGATTTTGATTATGACAAGCAGGGCAAAACGGCGGCTGAATATTTTCGTTGGCGCTTTGACAGAATGATTAACTGGAAAATGGATGAAATACTCCCTGCTCCTGCAAAGAAAATTTTAGATAAATTCACATTGAAAAAGCTGAGCAGATTGCTTTGGTTTCAGGTTGACAAAAGCATAGAGAACAGGCTTGCAAAGGATGTGGGTGTTGAATTCGTCAGAAATATTTTTGTGGGGAATGAGCCTTACGTGAAAGGCACGCCTATGTATGAGGCAATGGCAAAGCTGCTGAAACGGCTGCACCCTGTTACGCATATTGTTGAAAGGAAGATGGGCGCAAAAAATCCTGTGCTCGCCGATATTGATAATTTCATACTTTCAATGATTGGTGATGAAAAGCAGAGGGATTATGATGCTGTTTTGAATTTAAACCGTAAAATGAATGGATAAAGGGGTAAAATTTATGTCAGAAAGTCAGATCACGAAGGATAAAAAATATTTAAAGCCTTCTGAATTTATTGCATATCTTGTTGCAGTATTCTTCTATACCAATATGACAGGTATGGTAGGCTCTTACCGTAATGCATATCTGGTTGATGTGCTTAAAATTACTGATGACCAGGCATCACTGTTCAATGTTTTGGTAAGCGTAATTCCGTTTATACTTAATTTCTTTATTGCAATGTATATTGACGGGCGTTCCGTTGGCAAAAAAGGAAAGTTCAGACCGCTTGTGCTGCTTGCCGCAGTACCTGCCGGTATCTTACTTGTGTTAAGCTTCTGGACTCCTAAGGCTCTGACGGGCACATTGCTTATGATTTATCTTGTAACAATTGCTATCGGCTGGGCAGTGGCTACGAATTTCGGCAATCAGATTAACAGTATGGCTGCCGTTTTGACACCAAATCTAAAAGAGCGTGATACCGTAATGTCCTTCAGAGGCATAGTTTCTGCAGTCGGCAACTCAGCTCCGCTTGTTATTGTGCTTGTTATTGCAATTTTTGTTAAGGATGCAAATTTGCAGTATATTATCGGTGCGGCGCTCTGCGGTGTTGTGGGTATTCTGACAATGCTAATCGGTATCAAAATGACAAGAGAACGTATTTCCTATGACAACAAAAAGCAAAATCCGCTTAAAGGCTTTGCCGATGTTATTGTAAATAAATATGCGTGGGCAATTATTATATCCGAATTTTTAAAGAGCTTCAGAAATATTGCTACATATATGGGAGTGTTCCTTGCTGCGGCGCTTTTAGGAAGTTCAAGCAAATTTCTGCTGTTCGGACTGCCGACAGGTATCGGAACGGCAGTCGGTATGCTTGTTATCAATTTCCTGCTTAAAAAGTTCAATTCAAAGGTGCTTTATATCGCAAGCGGTATTTATTCGGTCATTATCAATACTGCTGCATTTGCTGTGGGTTATATTTACTTTAAATCTCCGAGTGCTGTGCTTCAGGTTTTATTTGTTGTATTTCTTTTCCTTATCGGTTTGCAGTTTGGTGCATCAAATCTTCTGCCGACAATGTTTCAGGCAGATGTGCTTGAGGATATCGAGCTTAAAACAGGCAAACGTCTTGATGCCTCACTGCCCTTTGTTATCGGTATCGGCACAATGATTTCAGGTACTATTGCAAGCGGTCTTGCTCCGAAAATTATGTATGGCAGTAATTCAATCTGCGGATATGTTCAGGGTATAGCTGACGGTACGGGTCAGAGCTTTAAAACAAAGGTATGGATGCTGTTCTTCTATACAATTTTCCATGGTCTTATGATGTTCCTTGCAGGCGTTCCGTTCTTCTTCTATAAGCTGACAGGTAAGACGAAAGAGGATGTTCATAATGCAGTCCTTGAAAGACGTAAGCAGTATGAATCAGAGGAGTAAAGCATAGTTTTTATAGGGAGGCTGTTTTTTATGAAAAAGGTTGTCAGTGTTTTATTATCCATCATAATGATAACATCGCTTTTTGCAGGCTGCAGCGGTGACGGCAAAAAGACATCAACAGTGCAGAGCAGTGCGGACACAGTTATATCGGCAGTATATCCTGTTGATGAAACTGTAGTGCAGCATACAAAAAAGCAGGCTTCCTATCTTAATAAACCTTTATCCTTTTTCCCGCTTTATACAAACGGCAAAAAGGAAAAAAGCCGTCCCGACTCGGTGGAGTTTTCCTGGCAGTATAACGGCAGTGCGGATACTGAATATATTCTCAGACTAAGTGAAAATGAGAATATGGAAGATTCTGTTGACTATACATCGGAAAGCGAAAGCATCAGCGTTTATAATCTTAAGCTGGGTACCACTTATTACTGGACTGTTGAAGCAGATGGTGCGGTAAGTGATGTTTCGACCTTCACCACGGACAGCACACCTCCGAGAAATCTTTATGTTGACGGTATCACCAATGTGCGTGACCTTGGCGGATGGGAATGTGAGGACGGCACAAGAACAAAGCAGGGTCTTATTTTCAGGTGCGGCAGACTGAATGAAAGCAGTGCCGTAACGCCGAATATTGAAATAACCGAGTCAGGAAAAAAGACAATGCTTGAGGATTTAGGCATTAAAACAGAGATTGACGTCCGTAAAACCTCAGACGGAGAAACGGGAGCAATTATATCAAGTCCTCTGGGTGACGACGTTACGTATTACAGTTGTCCTATGGAATGGGAGGGCAATACCTTCCTTGATAACAAGGAGGAGCTTTTGAAAGTCTTTGAAATACTTTCAAAGGAGGAAAGCTATCCGCTTATTTTTCACTGTAACATCGGTACTGACAGAACGGGTATGATTGCGTATCTTGTCAATGCACTGCTGGGTGTGCCTGAGGAAAGCCTGTATCGTGATTACCTTTATTCAAATTTCGGTAATATCGGCGGCACAAGAACATTGAAAAATGTTGAAAGCAGCGGTTATTATGCGGCGGTTCAGGCGGCAGAGGGTGACAGCCTGCGTGAGAAAACATATAACTGCCTTGCTGATTTCGGCGTGCCGAAGGAGCAGCTTGATTCCATTATTTCTATATTGTCATAACATAAATTAACTTTTAAGCACAGTCCTTTGGCTGTGCTTTTATTCTGTCTTGCAGAATAAAAGCTAATAAAAAGTCCATTAAATTTTAAACTGCTTGACATAAAAGTTTTTTATGGTTAGAATAGGCTTATAAAATATATGAATGATTGAGAGGGTCTTATGGCGGGTAGAGAAAAATTTGCCTCAAGGTTAGGCTTCATTTTGGTTTCGGCAGGCTGTGCTGTCGGTATCGGTAATGTGTGGAAATTTCCATACATATGCGGAATGTACGGCGGTGCGGCGTTTATTATTATGTATCTTGTATTTCTGCTTATTTTAGGCTTGCCGATTCTGGTCTGTGAGTTTACGATGGGGCGCGGCAGCCAGCTCGGAATGGGCAAGGCTTTTGAAAAGCTTGAGCCGAAGGGTACAAAATGGCACAGCCTGAAATGGATCAGCATTCTCGGCAGCTTTCTTCTTATGATGTTTTATACAATGGTGGGCGGCTGGATGCTTTATTATGCCTATCTTGAGTTAACGGGAAAAATGAGCGGTTTGGATGCTGACGGCGTGGCAAATATGTTTTCGGCAATGCTGTCACAGCCTGTAACTATGGGTGTGTGGGCACTTGTTGCAATTGTTATCTCCTTCGGTATCTGTGCACTGGGTGTAAAAAACGGTGTTGAAAAGGTTACAAAGGTAATGATGGCATTTCTGATTATTCTTATGATTGTGCTTGCCGCTCATTCTGTTTTTCTTCCGAATGCATCGGAGGGCATTAAGTTTTACCTTGTTCCCGATTTTAAAAATGTTGTTGAAAACGGCATAGGCACATCCGTATTTGCCGCAATGAGCCACGCATTTTTCACATTGAGCATCGGTATCGGTGCAATGGAGATTTTCGGCAGCTATCTTGACAGAAAGAAGAGAATTACAGGTGAGGCTGTCAACATCATTCTTCTTGATACCTTTGTTGCTCTTATGGCAGGCTTTATTATTATTCCTGCGTGCTTTGCTTTCGGCGTTGAGCCGGGTGCAGGTCCGTCACTCCTGTTTATTACGCTGCCGAATGTGTTTAACAATATGGCTGGCGGCAGAATATGGGGAACCATGTTTTTTGTATTTATGTCCTTTGCGGCACTGTCAACCATTGTTGCAGTATTTGAAAATATAATTGCTGCCTTTATTGATATGAACGGCTGGAGCAGAAAGAAATCGGTTGGTGTTAACTTTGTTCTGATAACGGTTCTTTCCATTCCTGCAATTATCGGCTTCAATCTTCTTTCAAAATTCCAGCCGCTGGGTGAAGGCTCAACCATTATGGATTTGGAGGATTTCCTTGTATCCTATAATCTTCTTCCCCTTGGCTCACTTGTATTTGTGCTATTCTGTGTCAGAAAGAACGGCTGGGGCTTTGAGAATTTCCTTAAAGAGGCGAATACAGGTACAGGCATAAAATTCCCTAAGTGGATCAGAGTTTATATGCAGTATATACTGCCGCTGATTGTTTGTGTGATTTACCTTAAGGGCTATTATGATTTCTTCATTCCGCAGGGCAAAACAACAACCATTCTGTGGATGTGCTTTGCGGCGGCAATGCTGATTGTTATATTCGGTATCTCTATATTTACAGGCAGAAAGAAAAAGAACGCATAAAACAAAACCCGTTGTATTCGGATGAATGAATACAACGGGTGCTTTTATTTTACGGGGATTTTAAATTTTTCAGGCTTTCGTTTCATCATTACAAAAGCTGCAATACAGATTATTACTGAAAGCAATGAGCCGATAGGAGCAGCCATGCCCATAGGGAACAGTGTATCTGCATACATTTCAGATGCAAGATAGGAAAGGGGAATACGTGCTAATATAATGGAAGCCGCATTGTGTATAAATGAGATATTTGACAGCCCGAATGCACAGAAATATCCGCTGAAACAGAAATGTATTCCTGCGATTGCACAGTCCCATACATAGCTTCGCAGATACTGACTTCCCAAAACGGCAACCGTGTCACTGTCAGTGAAAATGTGTACTGTTTGTTCGGCAGTAAATTCAATTGTCGTTGACGCAATCACACCGAATACAAGTGTTATAATGACGGCATATTTTAGTGTTTTGTCAGCTCTGTCAAGCTTTTTTGCACCAATGTTCTGTGCCGATAATGCGGAAACCGTGGAAAGCATGGATGACGGAACAAGGAATAAAATACCGATTATTTTTTCAACAATTCCGACTGCGGCGGCATCATTCAGTCCTCGTTTGTTTGCAATAACGGTTATGATGATAAAAGCAATCTGAATAAATCCGTCCTGTATTGCAACAGGAAATCCAACCTTCAGCAGCCTTGACAGTATGCTTTTTTGCGGTTTAAAATCCGTTTTTGAAATGTCGGGTATCATTTTTCGCTTTATGATTACAACGAGTGAAATGATAACGCTGATTGTCTGTGAAAGCGTTGTACCCAGTGCAGCTCCTGCAGCATCCATTCCCATATGACCGATAAACAGATAGTCAAGTGCTATGTTGAATATACAGGCAACCGCTATAAAATACATAGGGCTTTTTGAATCACCCATACCTCTGAATATGGAGCTTATTATATTGTATGCTGTTATAAACGGTATTCCGATAAAGCAGAGTGTTAGATACTGTGTTGTTTCTGCCACAGCTTCGGCAGGCGTGGACATAACGGAAACGATGGGCTTGACTGCCAGTAGTAAAATTGCCGTGCCTGCTAATGAAAGCAGTAAAAACAGTGTAAAGGTGTTCCCGATCGCAAGGTTGGCTTTTTTCTTGTCCTTAGCACCTACTGCTGTTCCAATCATAACTGTTGAACCCATTGCAAGACCGACAATCATTACAGTAATCATATGCATAATCTGGCTGCCGATGGATACCGATGTTGTGCTGCTGACACCTGCAAACTGACCGATGATAAATAAGTCTGCCATTCCGTAAAGGGTCTGTAAAAAATAGGACAGAAGATAGGGCAGTGAAAAATATAGTATTGTTTTAAAAACGCTTCCGCTTGTTAAATCTCTTTTCATTTGTGTAAATTGCCTTTGCCTGAATTATAAAAAACTGCATAAATAATCCATAACACACTGCATCTGCGGTGTTATCCATTTATCACGGTGATACAGTATCTGTATCCATATGCCTGCTGAGAAATCACTTAGTCTGACCTGCTTGATTTTACCGTTTTTAACATACTTTTCTGTAACAAAATCCGGCAGAAAGGATATTCCCGCCCCCTGTTCAACAAGGTGGCATATCAGTTCGGTGTCACCGGTTTCCAGAATCGGTTTAAGCTCAATGGATTTTTTTGCTGCATATTCCTCAAAGGTCTGACGGTAGCTCATTCCTTTTTCGGTCAGTATTAACGGCTCGCAGCTTATGTCATCAAGTGACAGCTCCTCTTTCAATGCAAGCTCATTTTCAGCAGAGGTTATAAGACTTGTGTTTATTTCGTGTTCCTTAACGATAACATAATTTGTGTCATAAAGATGCTTGTCCAGTGTGAAAACAAGGTCAATATCATTCTGCTTTGCAAGGCGGAACATTTCCTCCGTGCTGGTTGATATGACCTTCAGCTTTATATTCGGATAAAGCCTGTGAAATTCACTGAAGTGATCCCAGAAAATAAAGTGACAGAGTGAATCGGCCATAGCAATACGTACTGTGCCGCTGATTTCATTGGTGTCGTTTGCCGCTTTTTCAATATCTGCGGAAAGTGCAATCATCTGATGTGCAAGATTTAAAATTTCTCTGCCCTTTGGTGTTAGCTTAATACTGTGGTTAATGCGCTCAAACAAAACTGTTTTGAGTGCTTCCTCAAGCTGTTTTATCTGAAAGGAAACAGCAGATTGTGTGTACCCCAGCTTTTCAGCCGCTTTCGTAAAGCTGCCCTGCTCAGCCACCTGTATAAAGGTTTCTAATTTTTTTAAGTCCATTTTAACCTCATAAAATAATTTTATCATAATTACAAATTATATTAGTTTTACATATGCTGTTACTTATTATATAATTGTTTTGATAAATATTCAATAGATGTGGTGAAAAAATGATAGTAAAAATAATTGAGGCTGTTTACAGCTTTCTGTGGGGAGATTTAGTAACAATACCTTTGTCGGGCGGTGACAGCATCGGTATACCTCTTCTGGTAATTCTGCTTATCCCGACAGGCATATTCTTTACCATAAGAACGAAATTTCTGCCAATCAGAAAATTCCCTGCAATGGTTAAGGCTCTCGGTGAGAAAAATGAAAACAAAAGCAGCCTGTCAACCTTTCAGACGCTCATTGTTTCAACAGCTACAAGAGTCGGTATGGGTAATCTTGTAGGTGTGGTTGCTGCGCTTTCCGTAGGTGGTGCAGGTGCTGTGTTCTGGATGTGGGTGTCTGCCTTCCTTGGTGCATCAACCGCCTTTGTGGAGGGCACGCTTGCGCAGATGCATAAAAAGAAGGATCCGCTTTACGGCGGCTATCACGGCGGACCTGCCTATTACATACACGATTTTGTTGAGCAGAAAAGAGGCAAAAAAATAAAGCGCTCGGTTATTGCGGTGCTTTTTGCAATATCAGGTCTTATCTGCTGGTGCGGTATCAGTCAGGTTATCAGCAATTCCGTAACCTCTGCATTTGACAATGCCTTTTCGGTTAAGCCGATTTATACCACAATAGTGCTTGTTATTCTTGCGGCAGTCATTGTTCTTCGTAAAAATGCGACAGTCAAATTCCTTGATGTTATTGTGCCGATTATGGCAGTGCTGTATTTTGTAATTACGATTTTTATTATTCTTAAAAATATTGAACTGCTTCCGAGCGTGTTTGAACGAATTTTTAAGGAAGCCTTTGGCATAAAACAGATAGCAGGCGGCGGTTTTGGTGCTGTTCTAATGAACGGAGTAAAGAGGGGGCTGTTTTCAAATGAAGCAGGCTCAGGCTCAGCACCCTGTGCAGCAGCAGCGGCAGAGGGCAAATCACCTGCAGCAGTGGGTATGGTGCAGTCACTTGGTGTAATTATTGATACCATCGTAATTTGTACCTGTACTGCAATGATTATGCTTTTGGTGCCGCAGAATATTACAGACGGACTTGAGGGTATGGCTCTTTTGCAGGCGGCTATGAATTATCACCTTGGCAGCTTTGGTACTATATTTGTGGCGGTAATCCTTGCATTGTTCAGCTTTTCAACCTTCCTCGGTATATTGTTCTATGCTCGTTCAAATGTTTCTTATCTGTTTGGTGACAAATGGAGCTGGCAGACGCTTTATAAAATTCTTGCGCTTGTTATGCTCTTTATCGGCGGACTGCAGGCATATACAGTTGTGTGGGATTTGGGTGATGTCGGCATAGGATTGATGACCATATTCAATCTTATTGTTCTTATTCCTATGTCCAAGGAGGCAATTGATGCTCTTAACAAAATGCCAAAAGCAAAAAGAAAGAAAAAGGATTAGTACAAATAAAAAACGCAAAAGCTTGGCTTTTGCGTTCAGCTTGTCGAAAAAGCATAGCATTTGCTATGCTTTTTGTCATATATATGGTAAAATATATGTGGTGATGAAAGATGATAAAAAAACACAGAAGAAATCGGGAGCAGGTAGAAATCTTCAGTATAGAGGAATTTGTGCCGGCAAATCATTTGTTGCGAAAAATAGACAGCACCGTGGATTTTACACATATATACGATATAGTAGAGGATTTGTATTGTTCGGACAACGGCAGACCAAGCATAGACCCTGTAGTACTGTTCAAAATGGTATTGATACAGCATCTGTACGGAATACCATCATTAAGAAGAACAGTAGAAGAAATCAAAATGAATGTAGCCTATCGCTGGTTCTTAGGATATTTAATGAACGAACCAATACCGCACTTTTCCACAATCAGCTATAATTTCAAGCACAGATATACCGAACAGACCATAGAGGAAATATTCTATTGGATATTAGATGAAATCAATCATGCAGGATATTTATC
>ERZ808028.761-NODE-761-length-23301-cov-4.732131_pt1 | contig 23301 bp, 17 predicted proteins | sample MGYA00380184_ERZ808028 | MGnify/ENA primary metagenome ERZ808028 (study PRJEB31490, sample SAMN06133397) | mouse gut metagenome | isolation source: J8_1 | host: mice | place: China: Chengdu | collected 2015-05 ...
TGGTTTAATTCTTGGATATGACATTACTTGTTTGAAACCGGTGTCAATAGAAATTGCATATGGTTTTGGAGGGCAAATTATAGATAACATTGGTAGATATAATGATCACATCAATATAATGTGGAATAATGTTGAAGATACAGACAAAAACGGTGAATTTATAATTGCCAAATTTCAAGTTCTTTCAAAACAGGAAGATATAAATACATCAATTAAAGTTGATTATAGTCAGGATGATACTTCAAATTTCGCTGGTGGTAATGTAACATTCATTTGTAATGATGTTAATATCATTCTCAATCACATTCCTGTTGTAACAGAACTAACATTGAAATCAAAGCCTTCAAAACTTACATATGAATTATTTGAGGATTTTGATGCAAGCGGAATGGTTATTGAAGCAACAAAGGATGATGGCTCTATTGAAACAGTAACAGATTATACAGTTACAGGATTTGAAACAAATTCTGTCGGCACAAAAACAGTTACCATTTCTTATGAAGGCAAGAGCGTATCTTTTGATATTGAAGTAGCACATACGCATACTTGGGGTGAATGGGAAACAGTTTCTTCGCCGAATTGCCTTGATAAGGGTTCAGAAAAACGAGTTTGCTCTGTATGTAAAGAAATTGAAATGAGAGATGTTGATCCGTTAGGTCATAATTGGGAAAAAGACTTTACAGTTGATATTGAACCAAAATGTGAAACTGCCAGTTCAAAATCAATTCATTGCAGCAGATGTGATGTTGTTAAAGATATAACGCCGATTGATCCTATCGGTCACGATTATGAAAGCAGTATCACAAAGGCTGCAACCTGCACTGAAAACGGAATAAAAACCTTTGTTTGCAAAAATGATCCTTCACATACACATACAGAAGAAATACCGAAGCTTGGTCACAATTATGTTGCAAGCATAACAAAACAGCCGACCTGTGAAGAAAAAGGTATAAAAACTTTTGTATGTTCACATGATTCTTCTCACACATACACAGAAGACATTCCTGCAATCGGTCATAGCTTTGAACTTACTAAAACAATTAAGCCAACCTGTACCGAAGATGGTAAAGAGGTTTACACCTGTAAAAACGACTCATCTCATACAAAAGAAGTTGTTTTGAAAGCAACAGGTCATACTCCTTCCGATTGGATAATAGATAAAAAGCCTACTTATCTTGAAGATGGTTCAAGGCATAAAGAGTGTACAATTTGTAAAACTGTTTTGACTACAGAAACGATTTCAATGCTTGATGATATTACTGCTCCTGAAATTGAAATAAAAGTTAAAGATAATTCCTTTAAATCATTTATTAATAATATTTCTTTCGGTTTATTCTTTAAGGATACAGTTGATGTTAATATAACTGCACAGGATGCTGAGTCAGGTATAGAAAAGGTTGAATATATCAAAACAAATGCACCTATCAGCGAGAGTGATATAGCATTGCAGACGGAATGGATATCAGGAGAAAAACTGACTGTTTCAGATGATGAAGAATTTATTATCTATGTAAAAGCAACCGATAAACAAGGCAATATTTCATATGCCGGAACGGATGGAATGGTTGTTGATAAAACCGCTCCTGTTATCAATGGAATTACGAATAATGCAATATATTGTCAGTCTGTTTCCTTTTCTGTATCTGATAAGTATATTGAGAAAGTGATTGTTAATGGGACAGAAGCATTGACTGATTCGGGAGAATATACATTGTCTTCTGCTGATTCTCAATACAAGATTGTTGCAGTTGATAAAGCAGGAAACGAAACAGTTTATAATGTCACTGTAAATGATGGTCATACTTATGGCGATTGGGTAACAGATGAGTCTGCTGATTGCACAAATAACGGAGAAAAACATAGAGTTTGTTCAATATGTGGAAATGTAGAGAATGTTGTTATTCCTGCATTAGGACATAATTACTTGGACGAATTTATAGTAGACAAAGCGGCAACTTGTACAGAAAACGGTGAAAAATCAAGACATTGTTCAAGATGTGACAGCAGAAAAGATGTTACTGTAATTTCTGCCACCGGTCATTCTTTCGGCGAATGGAAGACGGTAGTTTCACCTGATTGTACAAATTTAGGCAGCAGGCAGAGAGTGTGTACTGTTTGTGGATTTACAGAAACAGAAAATCTCAATCCGAATGGACATAAATGGAATAGTGATTATACAATTGGTATTCCTGCAACCTGCACAACAAATGGTTCAAAGTCAATTCATTGTGCGGATTGTGATGCTGTGAAGGATTCGCAGATAATTCCTGCAACTGGGCATAATCTTGGTGAATATAAAGTAATTGAGCCGTCAACCTGTACTGAAAACGGCTTGGAAAAGCGTACTTGTGCAAATTGTGATTATTCTGAAACAAGAGAGATTCCTGTACTCGGTCACGATTATGCAGAAGAATTTACGGTTGATAAAGCTCCTACTTGTACAGAAAACGGAGAAAAATCAAGACATTGTTTGAGATGCGATTCAAAAGCGGATATAACTGTTGTTCCTGCTACAGGTCATAGTTATGGTGAGTGGTCAGTTATTACTGCACCTACCTGTACGGAAAAAGGAACACAGCAAAGAGTATGCTCGATTTGCGGTAATGCCGAAGTAAAAGAAATTTCATCAACCGGCCATATTTGGAATGATGATTATACAGTCGATAAAAAGCCGACTTGTACAACTGAGGGCAGTAAATCAATTCATTGTGTAAACTGTGATGCAATAAAAGATTCTGTCATAATTCCGGCAGTTGGTCACAGCGGTGGTACAGCAAATTGTCATAGTGGAGCAATTTGCGATGTCTGTGGTAAAGAGTATGGCGAACCTGATTTGTCAAATCATGATGGTGAAATCGAAATTCGAGGATATATTGCTCCAACTGTTGATGATTTCGGTTATACAGGAGATACATATTGCAAATCCTGCGGAACAAAACTTGCAGATGGTGAGCGTATTGATAAGCTGCCGCCTGAAACAACTGAACCGACAAAACCATCTGATACAACAGAAAATCCAACAGATAAGGAAGAGTCGACTACACAAAAATCAGAAACAACAAATAATTCTGACAGCGTTGACAAAAACACAAGTAAAAAGAGTCCTGCTACAGGCAGTACAATTGCATTGCCTATTGCAGTAAGCACAGCTTTTGTAATCAGTTTGATTTGTGTTGTTAAGAGAAAGAAAAAAGAAGATTAATTAGTAACAGCCACACTTTTGTGTGGCTGTTTACATAGGAGGATAAATGAAAAAATTTATATTATTTTTGCTGACATTAGTTATCTCTATTCAAGGTTGTATGATATGTCTTGCAAGCAATAATCCAATTATTTATGCAGATGAAGTATCTCTGAGTGTTAATGAGATACAGTTATTGCCTGTAAACATAAAAAATAATTCAGGTATAATGGGATTTAAAATAATTGTTGAATACCCAAGTGAATATATCAATATTAAATCTATCACTAAGGGTTCTGTTACAAGCGGAGGTAATTTCAATCATAATCTTGGTTTGAAAGAAAATAAGGTTGATATTATTTGGAACAGCATTGAAGATGTAAAAAAGGATGGCTCACTTTTTGTTTTGGGGGTGGAATTGCTAAAAGAAATTACAGATGATATTATTATAAAATTGTCTTTTAGTCAGGAAGATACTTTTAATGAGAATTGGGAAGATGTAGTATTTGACTGTAAGGATATTATAATAAGTGTTTATTCTGTAACTCAAGAAACAACTGTAAGCGGAACTGAGAATTCAGTAAAAATGCCAACGCAGATAGATGATTCTCAGGTTATAGATGCTGTCAAAATTACACTTGAACAAAACGGGTATGAGAATTTACAAGATGTTGACGATACTGAAAAATTTATAAAGGATTTCAATGAAAATCTCGAAACGATTACAGGCTCAAACGAGCATAATGTTGCTGATTTTGATACTATCAAAAGTATGTACACCAGTGCATACGAAGGTGAATTTATAATAGAAATCACAAATAATATTGATACAGATAAAATTCAATTTGCTGTTAAAGAAACGCTTGATGAATTTAATGTAAAATCTATAGATGAGCTTGACGAAAAAGATAAGGTCGAGTTTGTTCAAAAGCTTGAAGAAAAATTAAAAGAACAAAATCCCGGTACACCAAATATATCGGAAGATTTGGAAGCAGATAAGGCACTTGATATTATTGAAAAACTATATGAATTAACTGATACAAAAGATAATCAACAGGGCAATGAGAATAACCATTCAAATCAAATTATAATAGTTGTGGTAATATCTGTTGCATTAGCCGTTTTAATTGCAATCGTAATAATTATTCTGAAAAAGAAAAAGTCCTCAAATAAAGATAGCCAATAAAGCAGTAATGGTATATAATAAACTTAAAATATTGATGAATTGCAGGTCTGTTATATGCTTAAAAAGATTTACGAAATTATTGAACCATCTGATGATGAAAGTTCAAAGTTGAGTTCATTCTATGATATTGTCATGCTGATTTGTATTATTGCAAGTATGATTCCTTTAGCTATAAAATCGGATAGTTTGGTTTTGAATATTATTGATAAAATCACAGTTGCTGTATTTATTATTGATTACATATTGAGATTAATTACCGCAAAGTTTAAGTTGAGTAAGGGTGTAAAATCATATTTTCTTTATCCAATTCAACCTATGGCAATCATTGATTTATTATCAATTTTACCGTCGCTTATACCGATAAACGCAGGCTTTAAAGTTTTAAGATTATTTAGAATTGTAAGAACATTCAAAGTGTTTCGCAGCTTTAAAATATTTAGGTATTCAAAGAATGTTTCAAGACTTGTTGTGGTGTTGAAAAAACAATCTAAATCATTATTTGCAGTGCTTTCAATGGCCATATTCTATGTATTATTTACAGCTTTGGTGATGTTCAATATTGAGCCAGATACATTTGAAAATTTCTTTGATGCAATCTATTGGGCAGCAATATCGCTGACAAGTGTTGGATATGGTGATATAACACCTGTATCAGATATTGGTAGACTATTTACAATGCTGTCTGCATTTGTTGGTGTTGCTATTATTGCATTGCCTTCAGGTATAATAACCGCCGGTTATTTGGATGTGCTGAAAAGTGAAGATGACAATGAATGAAGATCATAATTTTTATTAAATTGATATAAAAATGTTACAATCTGTCAAATATAATCGAATATTATGTTGCAAATTATGTTGCAAATGCTTGATAAATAATTGAAATTATGTTACAGTATTCTTAATATAGAAACAAGGTTGTGATAAAATGCTGAAAAGAAAAGCGTATGACAAGTTATTAGATTGGAAAAAACAGGCGAATAAAAAAGCACTTTGTATAACCGGTGCAAGGCAAATCGGAAAAACTACGCTGATCAGGGAGTTTGCAAATCAAAATTACGCGAATTTTATTGAAATCAATTTTATTACCGATGAAGGTGCAGCGGATATTTTCAGTGGCAGTCTGGATGCCGATACGCTGATAACGAATATTACCGCTTTTACCCGCAAATCTTTGGTTGAGGGTGATACGATTATACTGTTTGACGAAATTCAGCAATGCCCGAATGCAAGAACTGCCATAAAGTTTCTTGTGGAGGACGGCAGATTTGATTATGTCGAATCGGGTTCTTTACTTGGCGTCGGATATAATAATGTGAAATCATTCCCGGTTGGATTTGAAGAGATTTACAGAATGTATCCTATGGATTTTGAGGAATATCTTTGGGCGAACGGAGTTCAGAACAGTACGATAGACTATCTTAAGGAATGCTTTGATAAGCTGAGCCCGATAAGCGAGTCTGTTCATAATACAATGAATAAATTGTTTTACAGCTATATTGTTGTAGGCGGTATGCCTGAGGCTGTCCAAATTTATGTAGATACACACGATATTGCAAAGGTGGTTGATTATCAGACCAATATACTGAATCAGTATCGTATGGATATCAGCCAATACGCAAAGGATAATGAAAAAATCAAAATTCAAACGATTTTTGACAGCATCCCTGCACAGCTTAATGAAAAAAACAGACGCTTTTATATAAATTCTCTGAATAAAAATGCAAGGCTCAACAGGTATGAAAATAGCTTTACATGGCTGAGCGATGCAGGTGTTGCATTGCCCTGTTACAATGTGGAGGAGCCAACGCCTTCCCTGCAGCTCAATGAAAAGCACAGTCTGTTCAAGCTGTTTATGGACGATGTCGGACTGCTGTGTGCAGCCTGTATGGAAAATATCCAGTTCCCGATACTAAACGGTGATCTTTCCATTAATCTCGGCAGTGTTCTTGAAAATGCTATTGCACAGCAATTAAAGTCAAATGGTTTTAAACTCTATTATTTTGATTCCAATAAACACGGTGAGATTGATTTTGTCGTTCAAAACGGAATGCATATTGATATCGTTGAGGTGAAATCGGGAAATGACTACAAGAAGCATAAAGCGCTTGACAATGTGATGTCTGTAAAGGAATGGAAATTCGGGAGCTGTTATGTGCTTTGCAAGGAGAATATTTACAAGGATGCTGATGTGACCTATCTGCCATGGTATCTTGTGATATTTATAAAACAGTCGGAATTACCCGGCAGTTTGAAATATGAAATCGATTTATCGGGACTGAATGTTACCGATAATAAGGATTGACGAATAATTAAACCGAGGGCAAAATGCTCTCGGTTTAATTTATGGGTTATGTATTGGATTTGATTTTTTGATGTATTTGTACACCTTCCTCGGCAGCAGCTTCCATCTTGAATCTGTTGAGAGCTTCCTTAGCCTCTGGTACTACGTTTTTGCCACTTGACATTTGAATACACCTCTTTTTCTGTTTATTGCAAATGTGAATAATGATGGTTGAAAACAATCATTTCTCACACTTGCAAGTATAGTTTATGAAGTGTATTCGATTTTACAATTGAAAAATATTAGTAATTATAAATTCTAAAATTTGATAATTATTATTTTTCAATTGATATATTTAATTGTATTAGTTAGAAAGATTCGATTTTTTTTATTTTTATATTAAAAGATTGTAATTCTTTTTCTACAAGATAATCGAATGTTCCAATTGATGATTCTATAGGACATGTAATTCCAATTTCTAAAGTATCCATTTCTTTGTTATTAATTAAGTAAACTAAATCAGTACTGTATTCATTAAATGCATCTGTCAAACTTTCTTTTAGTTTTGATAAATCCGAATCGTTTAGATGTCCAGTAAAATATATAACGATTTCCCAATCAAGAAATTCTTCATCGTTTTCTTTGGATTTGTTTGGTATAATGCTTTCTATTCGGTCAAGTCTGTCAATAATATATTGAAAAGCGTTAACATCGCTACTGCTATCTTGTTGGTTAGTTATTTTGATAATGCTTTCATCTCTATTTATCATTTCAAGCAGCTCATGGATAGGGCTTGTAACTTTTTTGCGGTCAATTGTTTTTTCAAATTTAATAAGCTCGTCCTTTAATTCAAGAACACCTTTTGCATCATTTTCATAGAAAATGGTTCTTTCGCTGATAGGGTCAAAAGGCAGGTTTGATAGATGCGTCAATAATGCCATCAATATGTCGTCTGATTTTATCTGTTTCGCTTCCTATAGGGGTAATGACGAAACACTTTTTCTTTTTAGATTTTGTATTAGCCATAATGCACCTCCGATTCCATTATATAATATATTGATAATAAAGCAAGAATAAATCATTATTTTGTAATAAACTGTTGAAAAATAATTTTTAAAATTTATTGTAACAAAATTCCTGAAAATTTATACTTACATTATGTGAGAAGGAGGTAGAAGGATGAATGAAAAGGAACTTGTTCTGATGGCAAAGGACGGAAACGTGAAAGCCTTCTGTGTATTGTATGACAGGTATAAAAAGAAGCTTTACAATTATGCATACTATAAGCTGGGGAATGCAGAGGATGCGGAGGATGTTGTTCAGGACTGTGTAATGACAGCCTTTGAAAGTATTCATCAGCTTAAAAAGAATGACGCCTTTCAGCCCTGGATTTTCAGAATATTATACTGCGGCTGCACTGCTATGATTAAGGAGCAGATACAAAAAAGGAATATTGATGACATTGATGATTACAGGAATATTTCTTCGCTTGACAATGAGCTTGCGGTAGAGCGTGAGGAGCTTAAGGCGGCACTCGGTATTCTGAGCGAGGATGAGAAAAACATTGTCCTTCTGTCTGTTGTTGCAGGACTGCAAAGCAAGGAAATTGCCAAAATCAGCGGCTATACGGCAGGAAATGTTCGGCAGAAATTAAGCCGGAGTCTTGCCAAAATGAAAAGATATTTGGATTAAAGGAGGGATGGATGATGAGAAAGAATGATTTTGATTTTATTAAAGAAAAGTTTGATTATTGTGAAAATGACCTGCCCGTGGGTCTTGAAACCAAACATATTGAATACAAAATCTTAACTGACCGAAAGCACAGAACCATTAAATTCAGACAAAAGAAAAATTACAAGCCTTTGTTGAGTGCAGCAGCTTGCTTTATTCTTGTGCTGGGTGTTGTATTTGCAGCTGTTGTGATGAATACTAATTCGGATAAAGCATCTACATTTACGGATTATGATGAGCTAAATGCCATGGTAGCTCCTCTTGATAAGACTATATCAGGCAGTCGCGGCGGTCCGTTAAAAACACATAAATATATTCAGACAGACGGTGTTGAAAATGCGGATGTAATCAAGAGCGATGGTGAATATATTTATTATGCTGTTTGGACTGAACTGAATAACAATAGTGTATATATTTATAAATCCGGCGAAAATGATAATGCTCCTTTAGCTGTTATAAATGATTTATGCCCTGACGAAACAGAGGAAGGGGATTTGTATGATGTAAATTGTATATTTGTTTATCACAACCGTCTTGCTGTAAATATAAGCAAAAGAAATTATGTTTTATCAGAGAAATATAGTCGTGATTTAAGCACAACCATTACTAAAATCTATGATATAACCGATAAATCAAATCCGTTACTGATTTCAGAGCTTGAGCAGAGCGGAGAGTATACATCTGCTAAAATGATAGGAAGTATTCTTTACGTTTCTACAAATTACAATCTGTCTGACGATAGCGTGTTGCCGTGGACAAAACAGGGCTCGGAAACCGTTTTTGCTTCGCCTGAGGATATTGCTCGTTTTGAAAATGCAAAGGTTGCACAGTATGCTGTAATCAGTGCATATGATATTGAAACCGAGGAAAAGGCAGAACCGTTAAAAGCTGTTCTGGGCGGTGATGCAGATATGAAGTGCACACAGGATTCTATTTATATAACGGAATATCCGCAGTATACATCTGAGGGAGAGCTTGTTCAGAATGATGAACAGAAGATTATTAAGCTTGATTTGAAAAAAATGGAGTTTTTATATACTGATAAAGAGGAAATCAGGCAGCTTTCAGCAGATGTTGAAATTAACAGATATGAAGCCTTTACAGGTGTGGTTTATGATATCGGTGATATGTTCCTTTGTATAGGTGAGGATTTGAATACTGTCCAAAATGAAATGATACTGTATGATGAAAATATGGTGGAGATTGACAGTATGTTGCTTGATTCTATGCAGCTGCTTTCGCTCAACTTGTTTATGAATGAAGATACAGGCGAGTTTGTACTGCCGGTTTATTCGGCTGACAGTGAACAAAGAAATTACGGTATAGCAGTATTCAGAATAAATAACAGCAAAATAGAAATGACAAACAGCTTATTCAATGATGAATTAATGATTAACGGCAATCATCATTTTATTATGATAGGTGATGAATTCTATTGTGTCGGAGAAGATGAAAAGCTGTACAGCTTTAATTACAGATAATATATTAACGGCTCATCGTGTATACGATGAGCCGTTAATGCTGTTTCAGTTATTTTCCATATTTCTGACCTCAGTCGGGGTCTGGTTAAAGATTTTTTTGAATTCATTTGAAAAATGATAGGGGGAGCTGAAGCAGAGCATATCTGCAATTTTGTTAATGGGTGCAGATGTCTGCACAAGCAGTCTGTAGCCCTCCTCCATTTTCTTTTTGATTATATACTGCTTTGGTGAAATGGAAAGCTCAGATGTAAATATCTGATGTATACGCCTTGGTGATATTTTGAAAAAAATAGAGATTTCAGTGATTGAAATTCTTGAATAAAGCTTTTGCTGAATGTAGGAGCAGATGTCATCAATAAGTCCTTTTCTTTCCTTTGATTCCTGACTTTTTTCTGTTATCTCATTTTCTATAATGATACTGAAAAGATAGCTTGTAAACAGCGAGTTAATATAATTTGTGTTCTTCATTTCCTGTCCTGCAAACAAAAGCCTGCTGAAGATTTCCGCTTCATTTTCAGTTAAAGGTGAGGTGTATTTTTTATTCAGCTCAAAATCAGAAATTTCTTCTGCCGAAAAGTTAACCCATCTGTATCCCCAGATTTGAGAGGCTGCTTTGTATTTGATGATATCTTTGAATCCGATAAAAATGTAATCATTTTCACCGAGCATAATTTCCTTGTCTGAATAATAGACCTTTCCTTTGCCGTGGGTACAGCGTATGAAGGCTATTGTATCGGCAGGATGGCGTTCTTTTTCATCTTCATCGCATATATGATAATATGATTTATCAGAAAGAATCTGATAAGCACTTGTTATTGTCGGGGCAAATTTATGCTTTGTGACGGGCGTGTCAATAAAAAATGAATCGCTCTGATACATAATTTCTCCTCTGTTTCCGATTTTTATATTTATTATACTGTATTTTGAATTTAATTTCAATGAAATATATTATATAATAAAATAAGTGAGGTGTATTATGAAATTATATTTATTTGACAGAATGTATAAATTAATTCATTTTGATGATTTAAGTGTGTTAAGTGACGGCATATATATTGATGAATGTGTCAGTGCAAGAATGTCAAAAAATGAGATTTTTGTATTGCAGATTGCAGTTTTGCCTGAGACAGATGATGTGATTGAAAGCATTCGTGTAAACAGCAATCTGAATATAAGCTGCATAAATACTGACATTGTTGATAAATTCGGCAGCAAAAGCAATGCGTCAGTAAAGCTGAAAGCAAATACGTTACAGCCGTTGTTTTTTACCGTTGCGTCATCTGATTGCTGTGCAGATGTTGAAAATGCGATTGTAACTATTCATTCCGCAAAGGAAAGCAGAAGCTTTACCGTATGCTTTGAGCTTGCAGATATTCCTGTTGTTAACAAGGGATATAATGATTTGTGGAGATTGTCAAGGCTCAATTGGCTGAACTCAAGCCTTGCTATTGATGAAACACTTGTGAAGCCCTTTGTTTCTCCTGCTTTATCGGATGAGGCTTTAACTATACTCGGCAGAGATATTGTGCTTGGTGACAGCGGCTTGCCGCAGCAGGTATGCTCAAAATTTGATGAGGCAGTACAGCTTTGTGATGATATGCAGAAGGCGCTTTTTGCAAAGCCTGCAGAGTTTGCTGTGGGGGATTATATTCTCGGCAACGGCAAAACAGAGAGCAATTTGTTCGCAAACAGGATTGAAAGCAGAACCATATGCGGCAGTGATGACCTTGATGCTGAAATTCATTCTGTTTTAAGATATGACGGACAGATGGAGTATTCCGTTAAAATCACACCGAAAAAGGATTTTAACGTAAAAAATACTGCGCTGAATTTTTACATAAACAAGGATTGCTCGCTGCTTATGCACGGACTTGGTCACAGAGCATCGGCAGCGGAAAATCTCAGCTTTAAATGGGATAATGATAAGCAGCAGGACTGTATTTTTGTGGGCACAGTTAACTGCGGTATGCGTGTTAAGCTCAAGGCTGAGAATTACAGAAGACCGCTGATTAATATTTTTTATAAAAACCTCCCGCTTAATGTTCCTGTTACGACTTGGGACAATAACGGCAGGGGCGGCATTGATGTAAGGGTAAAGGAATGCTGTACAAATATTTGTGCTTATACGGGTGAATTTGTATTTAAAAAGGGTGAAGCAAGGGAGTTTAAGTTTGAGCTTCATTTTACCCCGTTCAAGCCGATTGATTATAAAAAAGCATTCACTGTGAGATATTCGCACAGCAATGAGCTTAAGGATGAGTATAAGGAAATAGACAGAGCCGCTAAAAACGGACTAAACTATGTTACCTTTCATCAGGGCAATATGATTATGCCCTTTATCAATTATCCTTACTATGAGGTTGACAGGCTGAAAAAGGCGGTCAGCTATGCAAAGGAAAAGGGCATAGGCATCAAGCTTTATTATACCGAGCGTGAGCACAGCAACCATATGGCTGAAACCTTTGTGTATAAGGCACTGGGTGATGAAATTATTTTAAGAAAGCAGGGGGTCAGCCATTCCTGGCAGAAGGAAAAGCCACAGTGGCTTGTTGACAATTTCGGTGAAGATATTATACCGGGCTGGTTTGTTAAATATAAGCACGGAAAGTATAAGAATGACCACGATATTTCGTTCATTGTAAAACCGGATACAAGGCTTGATAATTATTATATTGAGGGTCTGAACTGGCTGGTTGAAAATGTAGGAATAAAGGGAATCTATATTGATGATACCTCCCTTGACAGGACTACGATTGAACGTGCAAAGAAAATTCTTGACAAAACGGACGGCTTGATTGATATGCATATGTGGAATCATGAAGAGCCGAGAGCAGGAGATGTAAGCTGTCTGAATCTTTATACGGAGCTTTTGCCGTTTCTTGACAGCATATGGCTTGGTGAGGGCTTTTTCTATAAGAAATATTCACCTGAATATATGCTCTGTGAGGTATCGGGTATACCTTATGGTGTTACAGGTCAGATGCTTGAGGGCGGCGGTGATTTCTATGCAGGTATGCTCTACGGAATGAATAACCGTTTCGGCTGGGGCTATACAAATGCAGTGCAGATGTATAAGGTATGGGATGATTTCGGTATTGCCGACAGCAGAATGCTGGGCTACTGGCACAGTGAAAATCCTGTTAAAACCAATCATAAAAATGTGCTTGCTACCGCTTATGTGAAGGATAATGAGGCAATGCTCTGTTTCTATAATTTCTCCGATAAAAAGGAAGAGTTTGCGGTTGAGCTGGATGAAAAGCTTTTAGGCTTTATTCCGTCATCTGCTCAGGAAATAAGGTTCGGCAGAAGCAGACAAAGAAAAATGGATATGCATAAAACAATTAAACTGGGCAAAAGAAAGGGTATTATAATTAAGGTGTCAGAATAATATGACGATTGAAGAACAGCTTGGAATCATTGATGAAGTAATTGAAAAGGGAAAGTATAAGGCTGATTGGGCATCACTTTGCAGCCATCAGACACCTGAATGGTATCACAATGCAAAATTCGGTATTTTTATTCACTGGGGTCTGTACAGTGTTCCTGCTTACAGTAATGAGTGGTATTCACGTGAGATGTATGACAAAACAAAGCCTGCTTACCATCACCATATCAAAACCTATGGCAGGCACAGTGAATTTGGCTATAAGGATTTTATACCTATGTTTAAGGCTGAACGGTTTGACCCGTTACAGTGGGCGGCACTTTTTAAGAAAAGCGGTGCAAGGTATGTTATGCCTGTGTGTGAACACCATGACGGCTTTGCTATGTATGATACGGAATTTAACCGCTGGAACGCTGTTAATATGGGTCCCTGCAGAGATGTTATAGGTGAGATTAAGAGTGCCTGTGAAAATGAGGGATTGGTGTTCTGCGGCTCAAGCCACAGGGCAGAGCACTACTTTTTTATGAATATGGGCAGGACCATTGACAGTGATGTGAATGATGAAAAATACGAGGATTTTTACGGTCCTGCTTATTACTGCAAGGAGCTTGCCTCAAATACAATGCATATTACCGCCTCAAAATCAGATTCCGTGCCGCCTACACAGGAATTTCTTCGTGATTGGCTTGCACGAACCTGTGAGCTGATTGACAGATACCAGCCGAAGGTGCTTTATTTTGATTGGTGGATACATAATAATGCCTTTAAGCCTTATTTAAAAAAGCTGGCGGCTTATTATTATAACCGTGCAGAAGAGTGGGGCTTTGAGGTTACAATCAATTACAAACACAACGCACTCCCACCTGGTGCTGCAACCTTTGATGTGGAGCGCGGTGCACTCAAGGGAATATCACCCGTTCCGTGGCAGACCTGCACCTCCATTGCAAAAAATTCATGGGGTTATACAGAAAATAATAAATTCAAATCTGTAAGACATATCGTGTGTGATCTGATTGATATTGTAAGCAAAAACGGAATGATGCTTTTGAATGTAGGACCTAAGGCTGACGGAACGATTACAGACGAGGAAACTGCAGTGCTTCTTGGCATCGGCAAGTGGCTGTCCGTTCATGGTGAGGGTATTTACGGCACTGTCCCGTGGAAAGCCTTCGGTGAGGGCAGAGCAAATGTCAAGGAGGGCTTTTTCCAGGATAATAAGGAAAAGGGTTATACGCACAAGGATTTTCGTTTTACATATAAAAACGGCTGTGTATATGTCTTTTGGATGAAGCCGGATAAAAGCTCAGTAAAAATAAAAAGCTTTAAAGCTGTTTCACAGGATGTTATGATAAACAGTGTAAAAATGCTGGGAAATAATAAAGAGCTTAATTTTACAAGAAATAAAAAATATATGCAAATTGAGCTTGGCTCTGTGCCGCAGGGTGATTTGCCTGTGTGCTTTAAAATTGAGCTTGGGTGACAGATATGAGTAATGACAGAATAGATTTGTATACTTCAATTGTGCCCAACAGACGGCAGTTGATTATACAGGAAATGAAGTATTATGCCTTCATTCACTATGGTGTTAACACCTTTACAAACCGTGAATGGGGCAGCGGCAAAGAAAAGGAAAGTGTATTCAATCCTAAAAAGCAGGATGCCGAGCAGTGGTGCAGAGCAATAAAGGATGCAGGGATGAAGGGCGTTATTCTGACCTGCAAGCACCACGACGGCTTTTGCCTGTGGCAAACGAAAACAACGGAGCATTCCATTAAAAACAGCCCTTATAAAAACGGCAGTGGCGACGTTGTGCAAGAGGTGTCTGACACCTGCAGAAAATACGGCTTGAAGTTCGGCGTGTATTTATCACCCTGGGACAGAAATGCCAAATGCTACGGCACACCTGAATATAATGATTTTTACATTGAGCAGCTGACAGAGCTTTTAACAAACTACGGCGAAATATTTATGCTGTGGCTTGACGGTGCCTGCGGTGCCAAGGCAGACGGTCAGCCTGTTCAAAAATACGATTTTGAACGAATTTGGGATACTGCCGTTAAGCTGCAGCCGAATATTGTAATGTCAGGCTGTGCACCTGATGTCCGCTGGATTGGCAACGAAAGCGGCAAAACACGTGAGAGTGAGTGGAATGTTGTTCCGAAATTTCAGTATGACCAGCAGAATTTTGCTGTCAACTGCCAGGACAGCGATGATATGAAAAAATTCCAGAAGCGGTGTATTGATGTTATGATTCCCGATATGGGCTCACGTGAATTTCTAAGTCAGTTTGATGAATTTATGTGGTATCCTGCCGAGGTTGACGTTTCAATCAGAACAGGCTGGTTTTATCATCCGCTGCAGTCACTGACACTCAAATCCCTTAATCATTTAATGAAAATATATTATAATTCAGTGGGTAATAATTCCTTAATGCTTCTGAATATCCCACCCGACAAAAACGGACTTTTAGCGAAAAAGGATGTTAAGCGGTTAAAGGAAATGGGTTTCTGGCTCAAAAAAGAGGAAGAGCTGATGATAAGCAATTGTGAAACGGAGCTTTCCGACGGAGGCTTTACAGTGACCGTTAACTTCCCAAGGCAGAGTGTTGACAGAATACACCTTGCAGAGGATACAACAAAATCCCAGAGAGTTGAGAAATTTTCAATTTATGCTGAGGGCAAAAAGGTTTTCAGCGGTACAGTTATCGGTTTTTCACGCATTGCAGTTTTTGAGCCTGTTGAAACAGATACACTGATTGTCAAAATTGAGCAGTGCAGAAAAGAGCCTTATATAAATAAAGCGTTGCCGGTGGCAACAGGTGCTTACAGAGTAAAATAGGAGGATTGAAATGAATAAGCTGTCAAAAATCATTATTTCATCCATAGCAGCAGTGGGTATTGTGGGTGCTTCTGTGGGAGCATATATTGCTGCAAGCTACACGAAGGAACGTACCTTCGGCGAAACAGAAACCTATGCTGTTGAAACAAAGGATGCACCATTGAGGGTTGCAATAATCAGTGACTTACAGCTCCCGGATACAAGAGATAAAAACACACACCAGTATGAATCTTTTGAGAGCACACTCACTATGCTTAAAAACAGAGGGATGGATGCACTTATTATCGGCGGTGATTTTACAGACTGCGGTACTAAAAATGCATGGGCAACCTTCAAGGAAATTTATGACAGGGTAATGGCGGACAGCACAAAGCCCATACCTATGTATATTCTCGGCAATCATGACTACTGGCTTCCGGATTTTGTTAAATGCTTTGAAATTCCGATGCCTGCAAAAATGCAGGATCGTTTTACGGAATACACAGGTGAGTCTGTTTACAGCCATAAGGTGATTAACGGTTATCATTTTATTTGCTGGAGCTCTTCAGACGGTAGCTATGACAAGTCCTATACAAATAAAGAGGCTGTCCGTGCCGAGCTTGACAGAGCTGTTGCAGAGGACCCTGAAAAGCCTGTTTTTGTTATTACACACGTTAATGCTTATGATACGGCTTATGGTTCTGACGAATGGGGCAATGAGGACATTTATGATGTTTTAAAGGATTATCCGCAGGCTGTTTCCATTTCAGGTCACTCTCATTTTTCACTGATTGATGAGCGTTCAATCTGGCAAAGGGAATTTACGGCATTGACTACACAGAGCCTTGATTATATTGAGCTTGAAAGCGGAAAGTATAACGGCAGTGTGCCGATGGATGCTTACGGCAACACGCTTGCCGATAAGCTGCCCGGCTGTCTTTATATGACAATTGAAGAGAGCAGGGTAACGCTTGAACGTCTTGAAGCAAATACAGGCAATGCACTGAAAGAGCCATGGGTGCTTGAGGCTCCGTTTAATAAGCCTGTTCAGTATACTGAGGAAAGGAAAAAGGTAAATAAAGCACCTGTGCTTGACAGCAACCTCACTGTGAAAGTAAGTGACCTTACAGATGTTAATGACAATGCGCAGAAAATGATTTCCTTTGCGGCAGGCAGTGACGATGACTTTGTTCATTCCTACAAGCTTCAGTTTTTGGATGAGAATAAAGCACTTCTTGAATTTGAAGAGATTGATTATGATAACAATGTTATTTTGTATGACAGCAATGGGGAAAAGGATAGTAAAAACGGTAAGCCTAAAATGATAAGCGAGGTCCTGTATTTCAGTGATTATATACTGGGCCTTGCAAATATGTCGGAAACGGCAGAGCTGAGGCTGCCGAATAATTTACCTGAAAATGCAAAATATGTTGTGATTACCGCAATGGATTCCTGGGGAGCAGAAAGCAATTCGGTAACCTGCAGGTTAGGAGAGTAAAAAAATGAAAAGGTTTATAACTGTATTAACAATATCATTACTTGTTGTGTCAATAGGTATCATCTGCGGCTGTTCCAAAGAGGATGACAGCTGGAAAACAAATGAAAAATATGATTTGTCTGTCCCTGTTTTGAATCAGGACGGCTGGTATCTTGTGTTTGAGGATGATTTTGAGGGCAGTGCTTTAAACGAAAATATTAAATTTGGTGAAAAGTATGACGGCAATAAGGAAATCTGGACCACATCACCCCATGCAATCCGCTGGAAGAGTGATGATGAAAATAAGCCCGGTCAGGCTTGCTACTGGTGTCCCGAAATGGTAGAGGTTAAGGATTCCAATGCAATCATTCATTCACGCTATGAAACAAACCACACCTGCGACGGTGATTGCCCTAAGGAGGCTCGCTTTACAAGCGGTATTGAAACCAGAAAAATTGTTGGCGACAATAATAACAACAAGGGCACAAATGACGAGCTGCTTTTCTCACAGGCATTCGGATATTTTGAGTGCAGAGTAAAATTCCCGAAATCACAGGGCTTGTGGTCTGCCTTCTGGCTTCAGTCACCGAATATGAGAAAGGTTGGCAACGAGGGAAAGGACGGTACTGAAATTGATGTTTATGAAAGTGCTTTCATAAACAGCGAACAGTCAAAAATGGGTCATGCTCTTTTGTGGGACGGCTACGGAAAGGATGCTAAGGTTTCCGACTATATCGGTGAGCTTGAGCAGAATTTATATGACGGCTATCATACCTATGCACTAAAGTGGACCCCTGAATATTATGTGTTCTATATCGACGGTGTGGCAACCTGGGCAACCGATGACGGCGATGTTTCAAGAGTTAAGGAATTTTTAAGACTGACTGTTGAAATTGATGCAGGTGACGGCTGGGGACCCCACGGTCAGGAAATAGGAGAATTTGATGACAGTCAGGCGGCAGATGATTTTATGATTGATTATGTGAAGGTTTGGCAGAATGAAAGCTATGAGCAGTTCATTCAGGATGACAGCGAGTTTGAAGGCGACCTTGATTTAGGCTGAGGTGTTATACGATGAGTGTTAAAAAGAAAATTATAATTTCTGTTTTATGTGTGGCTGTGATAGCTGCAGCGGCTGCTGTTATTTCACTTGCAGTAACAGCCAAAGGAACCATTATCGGAACAGTTACCGAAAATGGCACAAATGCTCCTGTTGCAGGAGTCAGTGTGACAGACGGCAGAAATGTTGTTAAAACCGATGATAACGGCAAATATGAAATAAAGGTGTGGCGAAAAAGCCACTTTATAGCTATAACAATCCCGTCAGGCTATGAAACAGATAGCTATTATATTCCTTTTGATAAAGCGAAAGAAAGCTACGATTTCAGCCTTGACAAATCGGATGTGACCGCACAGATCGAGCACAGCTTTTTACAGATTTCGGATACGGAAATCGGTGAAAACGGCACAGGCGAATGGCTTGATGCGGTTAAGGAGCTTGTAAAGGAAAATAAGCCCGCATTCCTCATACATACGGGTGACATCTGCTATGAGGCAGGGCTGAAAAAGCATATTGAGGAAATGAATACAGATACTATGGGCTGCACCGTGAAATACGTTATCGGCAATCACGATTATGTTGACGGGAAATACGGCGAGGAATTATATGAAAGCCTTTACGGCCCTGTTTGGTATTCCTTTGATGTGGGTAATGTGCACTATGTTGTTACCTCCTTCCAGACAGGAAGTGACTATAAATCCTTCTATAACAAAAACGACAGATGGAAGTGGCTGAAAAATGACCTTGAAAATGTGGACAGCAATATGAAGGTTGTTATGTTCAACCACACAAAATCACCGTCAGACGATTATGTTTTGTCCTTTGGCAGGGAGGAGCTTGATTTAAAAAAGCATAATCTTATTGCCTGGGTATACGGACATTATCATTATAACTGTGTTTATGAAAATGAGGGTGTTCTCAATATAAGTGCACCCCGTCCTGACTGCGGCGGTATTGATTCATCCCCGGCAGGCACAAGAATTATCCGTATTTCTTCTGACGGCAGTATTTCAACTGAAATGAAATATTATGATTTGGGTAAAACCACCCAGCCGCAGAATATGAACTGGAGCACAAAGCTTGAGGGCAATGTTCTGTTCTGTGATATGGTTTATGATAACGGCTTTGTCTATACTGCAACTGTTGACGATGATTATCCGGGAACCTGCAAAATTTATTGCCTTGATGCTGAAAACGGCAGAATTCAGTGGGAGCTTGAAACTGAAAATTCCGTGAAGAATAATATCTGTATTGACGGTGACAAACTCATAGCGATGGATGTTGACGGCAATGTTTATTGCCTTGATAAAACAAACGGCACTGTTATCTGGCAGAAGTCAATTGAGCTGGGCAACACAATCGGAACAAGCAGTGCAATCTGTATAAATAACGGTGTTATTTTTGCAGGAACAGCAAGAACGATTACTGCCCTTAATCTGAATGACGGCTCTGTAAAATGGTCAAATAATCGTGACAGGGGCGAAAATTCACCTGCTGAGTTTGTTGTCTGCAGTGATAAGCTTCTGGTTAACTCCCATTGGGATGCCTTGGCGGCTCTTGATATTGAAAGCGGCAAAGCCCTGTGGGATAATAAGGATGAGGACATTCGTTTCAGAAGCTCCACACCGATTGCTGTTGATGACAATACACTCCTTGTTGCCGACGATGATGCCATAATGCTGGTTGATTTGAACAGCGGCGATATAACAAGCAAGACAAATTTTGAGGAATACAGCTTTTCATCAAGTGCCAAGCCTGCTCTGCTTGACGGCATTGCATATATTCCCACATCAAATGACGGCATTGTTGCTTTTGATTTGGACAGTAAAAAGCTTGTATGGCACTTTGAGACAGGGGAGTCCATACTCTTCACTGCACCATATGCAGGCAAGGGAAAGAAGATTGTGGAATCAACACCTGTAATCGACGGCGAAAACATTATCTTCGGTGCCAATGACGGCTTTATTTATACAGTGAATGCCAAGAGCGGTGAGCTTGCAGATAAAAGACAGGCAGGCTCTGCAGTGTTAGGAAAAATTGCTGTCAATGGCGATAAAATTTATGCAGGCACATTTGACGGATACGCTGTCTGCTGTGATAAATAACAGATGATTGAGGTTTATTATGAAGGTTAAAATGAAAAAGCTTATATCCGCAGTGCTGTGTGCCGTAACTGTCGGACTTATTCTTACCTCCTGCAGTGCAGGTAAAAAGATGCCTGAGCTGCCTGAAAATACAATACCCTATACCAGTGATAAAAAACAGCTTGGTGACGGTAAGCTGAACAATTCTGTCAAGCTTGCAAAGGGTGAGTATGCAGATATTGATTTCGGCAGTGAAGTTGCATTTGATACAGTTACCCTTTATGAAAAGGGTGATAACTGCAATGAATTCAATATTTATATTGACAGAAGCGGAGAGTGGGAGCTTGTCTATCAGCAGGACAGAATACTGTCATATCACCTGTGCTTTATCGGTGAGGTAACAACAAGCAAATTAAGATTTGAAATTGCAGACTGCAATGAGCCTGTTGAGGTTAATGAGCTTGCCGTTTATCTTGCAGATAAAACGGACAGACAGGTTAAGGTCAGCCAGTATCTTCGCCTTGACGTAAATGATTTTAAGGATTTGAAGGATGATGAGGGCTTTACGGGCTATTATGATGTTGTAACAGACCCGATACTTTTCGGTGAAACCTATATGGATGAGAATGCCAATATCTGCTTCAATCATTCAGAGGAGTTCTTTGCCGAGCAGATTAATGCCTTAAAGGAAATTATCGGTGACAGGGATGTTCGTATCTGGTGCTGTATTTTCTTTGACCAGAACGGTGAAGACGGCAGCAGGGATTATGATTTAACAAAGAAATTTATAAACGAAAATATTGACCTAATTACGTCAAATATCAAAGCGTTTACAGAGAAATACGGTATTTACGGTATTGATTATGACTGGGAATATCCCAATACCTTATCTCAGTGGAAATCTTATGACCGTATTGTGGAGGAAACTGCAAAGGTAACAAAGGTTTCCGTTGCGGTAGCACCATGGGGTGTTAAATTCAGCAAATCAGCTGTTAATGCAATTGAAAATGTTAATATTATGGCTTATGATTTATTTGATGACAGAGGTGACCATTCAAACAGCTATATAGCAGGCTATGATGCAATCCGCAAGGTCAGAGCCTTCGGCTTTAAGGATGAACAGCTTCTGCTGGGTATTCCTACCTATGCAAGAACTACAGATAAAAGCGAGTTTGCATGGCCCACTGTCCGCAACGACGGCAGGGAGCTTGGAAAATGGGGAAAGATTGTTAAGGACTACGCTTATACCGACAACAATACAGGTGAGGAAAAAACCTGTGACGGATATCTCAACAGCTATGCCGAGGCAAGGGATAAAACAGCAACTGCTGTTGACGAAGGTATTGGCGGCGTTATGATTTTCAGAGCCTTCTGCGACAGTCCTTATACTGACGAGTTTTCACTTCACCGCGGAATCAAAGAGGCAATTGATGAACGTACAGCTTATTGATTAAATGATAAAAATAATGTAAAATATGAATGAGGTGATATTATGGAAAAATCCAAGGTATATTTTACGAAAAGCATTACCCCTGAAAGTGTAATAAACATTTATGATGCACTGGGAATTACGCTCAAAGGCAATGTAGCTGTTAAGCTTCATTCAGGTGAGCAGGGCAATCAGAATTTTATTAAGCCTGCGTTTTTAAAAGCAATCATTGAGCACGTTGGCGGAACGGTTGTCGAATGCAACACTGCTTACAGCGGTGCAAGAAACAGCACTGACAAGCATAAAAAGCTGATGGAGGATCACGGCTGGACTAAGTATTTTGATGTGGATATTATGGATGCTGAGGGTCCCGATATGATTCTGCCGATAAAAAACAGTAAAAGAATAAAGGAAAATTATGTAGGCAAAAACCTCAAGAATTATGACTCCATGCTTGTTCTGTCGCACTTCAAAGGTCATCCTATGGGCGGCTACGGCGGTGCACTCAAGCAGCTTTCCATTGGCGTTGCTTCCTCAGCAGGTAAGTGCTGGATTCACAGTGTCGGAAAAACGCTCAGTCAGGACGAGGTCTGGGAGGTTGAGGTTAATCACGTTGAATTTTTAGAGGCAATGGCAGAGAGTGCAGGCTCTGTTGCAGAGTATTTCAAAGATAATATTGTTTATATTAACATTATGTGCAATCTTTCTGTTGATTGTGACTGCTGCTATATTGCCGAAGATCCCTGTATGGCTGATATAGGTATTCTTGCAGGCACTGACCCTGTTGCCGTTGACAAGGCTTGCATTGACCTTGTTTATCATTCAACGGACAAGGGCAGAGATCATTTTGTTGAAAGAGTTGAAAGCAGAAACGGAACCCATACAATTGATACCGCTGCTGACCTCGGCATTGGTTCAAAGAATTATGAGTTAATCTCCATTGATTGATAATCATAAATAAAAAATCCCCTAAGGCGTTAACCTTAGGGGATTTAACTTTTTAACTGATTAAGTCAGCTATCTTGAATTTTCTGAAGCAGATATATGAGCTTGGTTCGTCCTCATAAAGTACACCGATATGATCCTCGTCAATCTGGCATAAGCAGGAATAAGCGAAAAAGCCCTTGTTGATTTCAACTTCATTTTTCCATTCAATGCCGACAGTTCTGCCCTTTGCTTTTTTGAATCT
>ERZ808028.762-NODE-762-length-23261-cov-5.071860_pt1 | contig 23261 bp, 44 predicted proteins | sample MGYA00380184_ERZ808028 | MGnify/ENA primary metagenome ERZ808028 (study PRJEB31490, sample SAMN06133397) | mouse gut metagenome | isolation source: J8_1 | host: mice | place: China: Chengdu | collected 2015-05 ...
ACTCTATGTTTGACGAGGACAAGCACGTTTCTGACAGGCACATAACTGGAGCGAAAGAATGGGTTGTATCTATCGACTATGGAACAGTCAATCCCTTTGCGGCCGGGCTGTGGGCGTTTGATGGCAGACGGGCGCAAAAGGAATCTGAATACTACTATGACAGTAAAGAAACTGGAATCCGGCGTGATGATGAAACACACTATCAGGAGATATGCAAGCTGATAGGGGATAGAAAGGTATCATTCATCATTGTTGACCCGTCCGCTGCATCTTTTATCGAAACAATCAAAAAGCATGGGAAGTACATTGCTAAAGGTGCGGAAAATGACGTATTAGACGGAATACGTGTGCAGACTACATTCCTAAACAGAGGGATTATCAGCTATTACAAGGACTGCAAAGCAACCATAAATGAGTATGGCCTGTATTCCTGGGATATGGAAAGTCCGGAGGATGCTGTTATAAAGGAGTTCGACCACTGTATGGATAGTGACAGGTATTTTTGTTATACATTCCTGCGGCGGCGGTTGCGGTGGAAGTATTAAAGTGGATATGTGGTAGAAAGGGAAAGATATGAGATTGATTGATGCGGATAAATTGAAAGAAGATGTTTTAAAGAATCCCGAAAAACTGTTTGCGAGGGGAATATATGGAACAATTGATGCACAGCCGACAGCTTTTGATATAGAAAAAGTTAAAGAACGCTTAAAAGAAGAAATTAGCACTTGCTTATGTGAAAAATGTGATAAGCATACAGATTGTGATACTTGCAGAGCGGAAAGAGCAATTGAAATTTTGACAGAAGCATTTAATCAGTGACTTTGTTAAGCATCTGCCAATGTGGTAAGGAAAGGATAGGGAAATGATTGGAATAAAAGATATGGATATGCCTTGTGATTGCTGGAACTGTGATTGCACATACGAAGATTATAGAGGAGCAACAGTATGTATATTTACCAGAAAGCCTTTGTATCCAATGGGTACGAAAGCAGATAGAGATAAAGATTGTCCACTGGTAGAAATCGAAAGTGAGGATTGATAGAATGAGCATTAGCGAACAGGTAAGGGAATTGAGGAATATGTCAAGTGTATTACATGACTAAAAACGGTATGCGGCAGAAGAAATTATACGTCAAGCTGCCGACACCATAGAATCCTTATATCAATACAAGAAGAAATGCGAGAGTGTATAATATGGGCTTAATTTCATGGATAAAGGAGAAATTCAAAATATGAATAACAAAGATTTGATTGAAAAAATAATATCGACTATCGAAAACGAGTTTGATAATTCTAATCATACAGAATACAGATGCGAGGATGGTCCTGTGATTTTAACAGATGTCGGTTATGTAGAAGGTTGGTTCAATGAATATAAGCACATTCTTAGAGAAAGATATTGCAAATAGTAATTTAGGCGCAAGGTGATAATATGGGTTTAATCGCATGGTTTAAGGAGAAGATAAGAATGTTATTTAAGACGGACGCTGAAAAGGCTTTCGGTGTGGAAACGTACCTGTCGCCGGAAATGGACGCTGCTATTAAGCTGTGGGGGCAGTTGGAGAGCGGGAAACCGCCGTGGGTAAAGGGTGATACCAGAACTATCCGCTTTTCAAACACCGTAGCCCGTGAATTGGCTAAGCTGATTACACAGAATATTGACATCAAGGTGCAGTCAAAGTATGGAACCAGGGAAACAGCCAAGAGAATACAGAAATCCATTGATGATTGTTTCCTGAAAAATGCCCAGCGGATTATGCAGGATATGATTATGCTGGGCGGCTCTATGGCGAAATGGAACGGGAAAGGCATGGACTACATACCGCCGGATCGGTTTCTTGTGACTGAATTTGACAGCAATGGGGAAGTGACCGGGGCGATATTTTTCTCATACTATCAGAAAGAAAAGAAGTTTTACACGAGGGCAGAATGGCACAGGTTCGAGGACGGCGAACGCCGGGACGAAGCCGGGGAGAGCGTGTCTGTCAGAGTGTACAGAGTCTCCAATAAAGCGTTTGTTTCTGATAACCAGGATGAAATCGGCAGACCGACAGACCTAAAAAACACCAAATGGGCGGACATTGTGCCGGAGTTTACAGCAGAGAACCTTGAAAAGCCTTTATTTGTGTACATAAAGAACCCATACAGCAACACCATAGACCCGGACAGTCCATTGGGGGTATCGTGCTTTTCGGAGTGCATAGAGGAGCTTCGCTGGCTGGATATCGCAATGTCCACGCTGGGTGTTGAAACAGAGGATTCAGAGCCGAAAATGATTGTCGGGCAGTCTGCAATACAGTATGCAGAAGCAAACGGAATTGAACTTCCACGAATGGTTCTTAAGACTGGACTGGACGATATGACGGATAAGCCATTTGAGCAGTGGCAGCCAACATTACAAGTTGCAAGCCGGACAGAGGGGATAAACTTCCTTCTCTCTATTATTTCTTACAAGACCGGGTTTGACCCAGGCTATTTCGTCTTTAATGGTCAGACAATATCTGTTGCTACTGCTACCCAAGTAGAAGCCACGGAACGGCGCACAATTAACACCGTGGGAGATTACCGGGACATTCTATCATGCCCTGACAGCAACGGAGACGGGCGTATAGGGGCAATTTATGACATAGCCTATATAATGGACGCTATGTCTGTTATCAACGGGGAATCGTCTCCTAGCGAGTTTGGGAACTATGAAATATATGCGGACTTTGCAGACCTTACACGAAACGCAGAGGAAGACAGGTCAAGGGCATTGCTGCTGACAGACAAGGGATTCTATCCTAAGTGGTATTATTTGGTGCATAACGAAGGGTTTACAGAAGAAGCGGCGCGGGCTATTGTGGCAGAAGCCAAGAGCGAGAATGAGCCGAAAGACAGCGGACTATTTGGAGAGGAGTAGAAAAATGGATAAAAATGATGTTGTTGAATTATTTGAAACGGTAACCGCTCTTGCGCGTCCGTTTGCACTTCCTATCATTGTAAACAGAGATATAAAGATGGATATTCCAAAGGTGAATTTAAAGAAAGAAGAACCGCCTATGATTCCGTTAAAAATTCCTAAATATGAACCGTTAGAATTATATAAACCTCTATTTCCTGTTTCGGCAATCGGATTGGATAGTAAAATTGATAATTCAACCATCACATATTTGCGGCTGAATGAAAAACATGAGGTTGACGGAATTTTAGAGATTCCGGAAAGTGTGATTTATGAGCCGAAAGAGGGATTGTTTGGGGAGGAATAGAGAATGAAGCAAGTTAGAAAGAAAATACTTCCGCAATATTTCAAAGAGGTATGCGCCGAAAATAAAAAGTTTGAACTGAGGAAAGATGAAGATGATGTACAAGTCGGCGATGAATTGATACTTGAAGAATGGGAACCAGACAAAGGATATACGGGAGAGGTTGCACTAAGACCCGTGACGTATGTTCTCCGTAATGTTCCTGAATACGGATTGATGGACGGATACTGTATCATCGGATTTTAGGAGCGTGATGTTATGCGAATCAGACAGCACATAGGGAATGTTGAAAGGGTGTGAAAGCGTGGCAATCGGAAAGAATTATTTTAAAAATCTATTCAAAAAATTAAATATCAATGTTAATGAGGGCGGCGCGTCTGTAAACCTTAATATGACACGTTTTGGAATCAAACTTGATAAATCGCAGGACGCACTTGACAACGAATTTCTCACCCGAATGCTCCAGCGCGTCCCTGGGGAAGATGGCGGCGCGTTAAGAGCAGATATTAAGGCTTTCAACGAAACTAACGGAGAACGTGGCGTTATATATGCCTATAATCCAAATGGCGTACCATACGGACATTATCAGCATACAGGAATAATGTATGCTGACCCCAAGACCGGGAAAGGAGCATTTTACAAGCCAGATTATGGATTTTGGAGTCGCCCAGGAGTGGAGAAAGTACCAACCACACGCCTGTTACAATATAAGAATCCCGAAGCGCGGCGGGACTGGGCGAGATACACCGCAGAGCATGAAAAAGAAGCGATTGTTGAAGCGGCGAAGAATGGATTTAGGAAGGAGTAGGGAAATGACTATTAAACAGTTAGAACAAGGAAAGAAACTTTCAGAAGAAATAAAAGCATTGGAAAAATTTCAAAGAGCATTTCGCGAACCTTGTATGAAAACAATATTGGCACATAGTATGAATGCGGACAAACCTTTTCATCTAAGCATTGAGAGTGAATCAAAATTATATAAAATAATTGATGATTATATCAGCGGTGAATTAGTGGAAGTTAAAAAGAAATTTGAAAAAATATAGGGAGATAGTCTATGTTTACCCCAGAATATCTCAATGAATTGGTAGAAAAAAGCCACGCCGCCGCCACAGAATTTAATATGTATCTGACAAACAAGGTTATTGATTCCATAGTCAATCTCTTTGAATCAGAGGGAGAAATTAAGATTATTCCATCCAATGTGCAGAGATTGAAGTTGTTAAATGAGCAATCCGGCATATTGGTATCTGATATTGAAAAGGAAATCAGAAAGCGTCTACCCGGTGTTGAAAAGAAAATCCGTGAAGCATTTTTGAAAGCTGGGTATGAAATCAATGAGGACATCAACAAGTCCGTTGCTGATATGGTGGAAGCTGAAAAGGAATTAAAGTCATTTGTCGGAAAAGCACCGAGGATGGAACATTTGACAGAGAGCGAAAAAAAGTTGCTAGATGCGGCGTACAAGCGGACAAACGGAGAAATCCGTAATCTGACAAAGACTACAGCGGCAGATATGAACCAACAGTTTTTAAAGTCCTGTGATGCTGCATGGTGGAAAGCTACGCATGGAGTTGATAGGTATACTGCTATTAGAGAAGCTATAACGGAAGTATCAAAATACGGAACGCATGTTGTGTATAGGGGTGGGCGAAAAATGACCGTAGAAGCCGCTACTAGAATGTGCGTGCTAACTGGAATCAATCAAGCCAATGCAGAAATAACATTGACTGAATGCTCCAATGCAGGAATACGAACGGTACTTGTGAGTAGCCATATTGGAGCAAGATATACTGACAAAGAGGAGCCGGCGAACCACCAGAGCTGGCAAGGAAAAATATATTCTATATCTGATTCATTATTAAAAAAGATGGGATATAAAGAACCAAAAAAGAATATTTTTGGCAAGATAAAAGATTTTTTTCAACGATTCAAGAAGCAGAAAAAATACCCTGATTTGGTGGAAGTTACCGGGTACGGAATGGTTACGGGGCTATGCGGCGCGAATTGCCGACACACAATGCATATGCACTATCCCGGAAACAGCAACCCATACAAGGACTATGACAATGAGGAAAACAGGCAGAAATATGACTTGTTTCAGAAACAGCGGGCAATGGAGCGGCGCATTAGAGATACTAAGAAGCGAATGTATAATATTAAGCACTCTATCAAAATTCTGCATGATGAAAATGCTATTGCTGAAATGAAAGAGGAACTGTCACAGGTCAAGGCGTTGTTTGACAGGCAATTTGGGGAGTATGAATCTTTCTGCAAGCAGAACGGATTGAAAGTAGACCAAGAGCGGTTATATGTAGGGAATCAGAAAGCCTGAATAATTGGTACAACCCCCGCTCGAATCTGTTGTAAAATTGTGGTAGGAGGTAGGGAAGATGGATAATCAGCAAATTTTAGAAGCATTAGACGATATTGTAACATTCAGAGAAGAACCAACATCTGAACAAATAGAAGCATTAATGGAAGCTATGGACATTGTGGAGAAATATTCCCAAATCGGCGGCTGGATTCCATGCAGTGAGCGGTTGCCGGAGGAAGAAGGGGTGTATCTAGTAACTAAGCCAAATTTTGGAAATTGGGTTGTTGATACAATGTATTTTTGCAGAGGTTCTTTTACTGATAAGTATGTAATTGCATGGCAACCATTACCGGAGGCGTATCATGGATAGATGGATAAAATACAACCCCAACCCAAAGGATAGGCGTGTCGGCGATTGCGCCATCCGTGCGTGCTGCAAGGCTACGGGGCGCACATGGAACGAAGTCTTTGACGACCTTGTGCAGATTGCATACCGTCAAAAGGACGTTCTTTCGGCAAATAAGGTATGGGGAGAATATCTGGCAGACAACGGATATGTGAGATATGAGCCGGATTACCCTATGGACGTTTATAAATTCTGCTGCAACTTTCCACATGGCACATATGTTCTTGGGCTTGACGGTCATGTTGTGACGGTGGTGGACGGGCGGTACTTTGACACATGGGACAGCGGCGGTAAGAATGTTATTTATTTTTGGGAGAGGGAAAACTGATTATGTTAAAAGTTGAAGCAGTTGCGAAAGTGTATTACACATGCACGTTATCGGACGAAGATGAAAAGAAAATTCTTGATTATATCAAAGAAAATCCGAAAGAATTTGAGTTTATATCTGATAAAATGAAAATAATTAAAGCAGTTGAAAAGCTGTATGAAGATGCAGAAGTAAATATTTATGAGGATTCTGTTGAGAGTGATTTTACAACGGAAGAAATTAAATGGTCTGAATTTGAGGAAAGGACAGCGGATGAAATCTTAATCAGAGAAAAACATAGAGACTGATTGCAACCCCTCCATAAAATTGATATAATGAGGGAAATACAGAGCGGAGGTATATTATGAAAATAGCGCCAGATTGCGTTGATAAATGTTGTATTTGTCGAAATTCTGGAAATTGTTATGCCGGTAATGGCGATGACGATTTTATGCCAGTGACAAAAGAACAGATCGAAGAAAGGCTAAAGGACGATAGATATTCTGCGTATCAGGATAAATTGCGGAATTTTATCGAAAGTCTGTATCATTAGTGGAGGTTTAGGAATGGAAAATAGGGATAATGTGAAGGAAAAAGAAAACAGCGCAACCGATGTATTAGGCGCACTGGTGAAGCAACTTAAAACAATGTGGATAGTGATTATTCTTTTAATTATTCTGCTTGTCGGAACAAATATGGCTTGGTTGTATGTGTTCCAGTCCTATGACTATGTATCACAGGACGGAGAAGGACAGAACTATTACAACCACGAAGTCGGAGGTGATGTATTCAATGGGGCAGAAGGTAAGAGTGAAGAAGAACGGAAAATCGAAGGGAACTAAGAAGAAAAGAAAGTAGCGGTGGCATGAGGAAGAAGAAAGAAAAGGAAGTTGAAGGATTTGTTAAATGGGAATTGGAACTTTTTAGAAATGAGTGTAATTTCACACCTGACGAATCCATGTTCTTTGATTTAAGGAATGAAGGCGACGGAATGAGCTTTGAAGAAATCGCCGGGAAAATGGGATATTGCATGACTAAAATCAACAAACTTTCTGAATCCGTCACTGAAAAGATTATAAAGGTATTGCCGCTTAAAGAAGCATTTTTTAATAAATATCGCGATAAATACGGCGAATAATTGAATAAAAAACGTAACAAAAACGAGGGTTTTCCGAGTATGGGAAATCCTCTATTTTTATGCGAAAATTTACCCATAGAAAGAAATCGGAGGGCGTTCAGATGGCATTACCAATAAATCCTGCACTGAATCAGCAAATGGCGCAGTTGGAGCAGGAATATATGCAACGACGAAATATGCTTATGCAGAGTTTTTATAATCAACAAAATAACGGTTGGAATCAGCAGAATGTACAAGAACAGCAAACGGCACCAACGCAAAATGTTAATTGGGTTTATGTTGCAGGAATTGAGGGTGCAAAGAATCAGATTGTACAGCCTGGTCATGCAGTATGGATGATGGATAACAATAATCCATACATTTACCATAAATCTGTTAATAAGGTTGGAAGTCCTGAATTTCACGTATTTTTTGTGCAGGAGGTTTCAGAATCTGAAATCAATCAGCAGACAATGCCAACAGAGCAACCGCAAATAGACCTGTCCCAATACGTCCAGAGGGACGAATTTGAGCAGTTAAAAGCACTGATTGAACAATTAACCAATGCACAGGAAAAACAGCCTGTAAAGGCGAATAAGGAGGTTATGAGCAATGGCGAATCCGTTAATGGGAATGATGGGAAGCAAACAGGCACAGGGCGGACTTCCGGCGCAAGGGGGAAATAAATTCTCCCAAATGATGAATGAGTTTAAGCGATTCCAGCAGGAAATGCAGGGTGTAAACCCACAGGATAAAATGAATGAGCTTTTGCGATCCGGAAAGGTCAATCAACAGCAAATTGAACAGGCTAACCAAATGGCGCAGATGGCACAGGGATTGTTTAAAGGAATGTTTTAAATCGCTACATAACCGTTTTTGCGGTTTTGTAAATAAATCACATATGGAGGTATATGTTACATGAATTCGGACGGATTATCAGCTTCTGACGTTGCTCTGTTAAGCGGCAACAACGGAAACAACAACGGCTGGGGTGGAGACTGGATGGGAATGCTTGCGCTTTTCTTCCTGTTTTCCATGTTCGGCTGGGGCGGCTTCGGCGGCTGGGGTGGTGGCTTCGGCGGTAATGGTGCCGGCGGCGCAATGATGGGATTTGCGACACAAGCAGACCTGCAGAGAGGGTTTGACACGCAGACCATTGTCGGCAAGCTGGACGGTATCACTCATGGAATTTGCGACAGCACTACGGCTGTTCTTGGTGCCGTTAATGGTGTCGGAACCACTGTAATGCAGGGATTCTCACAGGCCGAATTGTCCCGGTGCAATCAGCAGGCAGCTCTTATGCAGCAGCTTACAACCATGATGTTCAACGCGCAGCAGTGCTGCTGTGATGTCCGTGGGGACATTAAAGACCTGATGTATTCCGGCGCAAAGAACACTTGCGACATTATCCAGTCTACGCACAACGACACAGACAGGGTGATTGCAAGGCTTGACCAGATGGAAGCCAACAGACAGGCAGAGCGGATCCATGCGCTTGAACTGGAAAACCAGAAGCTTTCCTTTGCGGCAAGTCAGACAGCGCAAAACGCTACCCTTATGGCAGCTATGGATGCCAACACAGCGCAGATTATACGCAGGACTGGAAACGACTGCCCTATTCCGGCATATGTCGTACAGCCCCCGGCGCAGGTGACTTTCCCGACAAATTGTTGTGGACAGTTCAACGGCGGCGGTTGGGGCGGTAACTGCAATCAGTGTGGCAACTGCTAAAAACTGAAAAAAGAGTATCTTTTCCGTGAAACATCGGAAATGTTCGGCATGAGCCGTTATTACAACGCGGGAGGGCAGAACATGGATTCTGTCCTTTTGCGATTAACTGGACATTGACAACTGAATATTAGATGGTAGTTTGTGGACTTCTGAAAGCTTTAACATGGTACAAATAAAGTCCGAATCTGTGAGAAAATATATATGTGGCTAGGGTAGCTCCCGAAAGGCAGAAAAGCCTATCTGCTTGCCACGATTCCAAAATAGGCACACACAGAAAGGCTATGTGAAATGAAATATATTGCAAGTTGGAGCGGCGGCAAGGACAGTACCGCAAGTATAATTTTGGCACATGAAAATAACGAACCGCTTGACCTTATTATATTTTCCGAGGTTATGTTTGATAAGAATATCAGCGGAGAATTGCCGGAGCATATAGATTTTATTAAAAACAAGTGCATTCCGTTGTTTGAAAGTTGGGGATATAAAACAAATATATTGCACTCCGAAAAGACATACCTTGATTCCTTCCATCATATCGCAACAAAAGGGAAACGTATTGGGCGCAAACTTGGTTTTCCTATGTCTGGAAAGTGCGTGATAAATCGTGATTGCAAAATAAAGCAGATAAAAGACTTTTTTAAGACAGTAGATTATGAATATACTCAATATATAGGAATTGCCGTAGATGAGCCAATACGCCTTGATAGGGTTGTTAGGACAGCGAATCAAACATCTTTATTGCAAAAATACGGCTACACAGAGAAAATGGCATTTGAGTTGTGTGAGAAATATGGTTTATTATCTCCGATATATAGAATTTCAAACAGGGGGGGCTGTTGGTTTTGTCCAAACGCAAAAGACGGGGAATTAAAACACCTTAGAAACAACCATAGGGAATTATGGGGAAAACTTCTTGAATTAGAAAATGTGCCAGATTTGATTGGTTACAAATGGAATATGCTGGCGAAAACAAGCATACATGACAAAGAAGAACAGTTTTTCTGGGAAGATAACCAAATAAATCTATTTGACTATGCCAGAAGTTTAGAAACTACCATCTAATATCAGTTGGTAGTTTTTTATTTGGAGGAAAATAATATGGCAGAATATACTGGAATTGCCTTGCAGACCGTAGACGCAGGGCAGAATGTTGTATTAACCGAAACCCCCGTGTGCGGTTCAAACTGTATTCAGCACAGGGAGGGGAGCGGCATTGTAAAATTAAGAGGACTTACCAATAACTGCAAGGCGAGATTCCTTGTCAGCTTTTCAGGAAATATCCAGATTCCGACAGGCGGCACGGTGGAAGCTATTTCCGTGGCGATTGCGGTTGACGGAGAGCCTTTGCAGTCTACCCGTATGATTGTAACCCCGGCAGCAGTGGAGAACTTCTTTAACGTGTCCGCACAGGCGTACATAGACGTGCCGAGAGGGTGTTGCGTGCCGGTTGCAGTCGAGAACACGTCCACACAGGCGATTCAGGTGCAGAACGCTAACCTGATTGCAGTAAGGGAGGGTTAAGTTATGCACAGATTTGATAAGTTGCGTGAAAACGCTGAAAGAGAACTGAAAATCATTGAGGACAAAGGGCTTGAAAAAGGTAATATTGAACTGGCCGGAAAGTTAACTGAAATGATTAAGGGTCTTGATAAAATTGAGATGATGCAGGACGGCGGCGAGTATTCCAGGGACGGTTACAGCCGGGATATGGAAGATTACAGCCGGGATGGTGGCTATGGTGGCGGTAACAGCCGTGACCGTGGGTATTCCCGTGATAACTACGAAAATGGCAATTCTTACCGTAGAGGACGCAATCAGCGCACCGGGGAGTATATGCACCGCCCGAACTATTCCCGTCTGTCTGGTGACGATACGGATATGGACAGGTACAAGGAGGATAAGCGGCAGTACAGTAATAGCCGTGACGGAGGGGATAAAGAGCGTATGCTTGACTCTCTTAACAGGCTTGTGGGAAATTTCTGTGATATGGTGGCACAGGTGTACCGGGATTGTGATTGCCCTGACGAAAGGGATATTATTGTCAAGCACATTGACAATTTGCGCGACAGAATCAGAAGATAAGAAAAAGGGCGGTAGGTGTTATCCTGCCGCCTGTTCTTTATACTATATCGGGAAAATCAGAAACTATAATCCGTTCTTGCAATTCCTTAATCAAATCACTTGCATTCATATCTTCCCTTCTTTCTCCCGGCGCAACCCCGCCGGGTGGGTGGTGTGGCTAATTTTCTGCTGACATCAGAACTTCTGCATCAGATATGATTATTTCTCCACTGTCATTTCCGCCCTCTGCATAATCGCCGCCTAAAATATGGATATAACTTCCAAAGTATATTTCTACCTTTTCAAGTGCCTTTTGGATAGAGTTATCATCTTCTGCATCAAACCCGATTGTGCAAGTTCCATCAAGTTCTCCCGCATCATAAAAGCCTTTGTAAATTCCATCTTCAATATAGGGATAAATCAATTCTCCGTCTTCATCAAAATCCGGGTCTTGAAAAAGTTGGTGTGAATTATTTGCGGTTTCTCCAACGCTGTATTTTATTTCGTCAACTCTGATTCCGTAAAATTCGTACTCTGTATTTTTGATTGCCTCTTTGATTCCTTTTACACTTAACATTTTGATTTCCTCCGTTCCTTTGATGATACTATCATATCATGTATAGCCCCATATATCAATAGGCAGATTTCACAAAATATAACCCCATATATTTAGTAAAATTGCATATATCCCCATACACGATACTATGATATATTATTTGTAAGGAGGTATGTTATGAGCGGAACATATACAGAATCAAGAGCAAAAGCCATAAAAAAGTATCTTTCTAATATTGGAGAATACAAATTGAGGACAGATAAATCAGACATTGAGCGATACAAGGTGGCGGCAGAACAGGCAGGAATGAGCCTAAATAAATATATCATTCAGGCAATAGAAGAAAAAATCTCCCACGACAAGAGACGGCAGTGATGCCGCTCTTTTGCTTTAAGTTGGTACAAATAATTTTTGAAGCTGTGGTATCATGTAAATAGTGACAGGTGGCAATGTCACTACCTTGTAAAAATATTTTATCTACTGCACAGTCCTTGCAGACATAAAATGGACGTTCTGCATTGGGAGAAAACGGTCAATAATATTCAAAAGCGATTCCGTACTATTATCGGTTCGATTCCGATATGCAGATTAAGGACGGTTCGATTCCGTCTCAATAGCAGAGGACAGGTGCGACGGGGTGTTCCGGGCAGGAACGGAACTGATTGTGTCAAGTCAGATGACGACTCTTGACTAACCTACGGGCGTGACCCGGCAGTAGGACAAGGCTCGTCCGCATGGCAAGGTGGACGTAAAACTGTCAAAGATTCCATTCTGATAGGGGAGTTTTCCCCTGTCGGAAACCACAAAAAGGGGATGTACAGGTATCGACGGGAATATGAAAATTATTATTTCGCTAGAGTGGTGACTTAATCACCAAAACTTAAAATCAAACGCAAAAAGAAAACTTGCCATGGTAGCCTAGTTGCTACTGCCAACACAATATTCCTGCGGCGGGTAAATATTTGAGGTTCATAGAATAGCCGAATTGAAGTTATCCATAGACAATTAGGAATGGATTGGTGGAACAGAGAAACTTTTACAGCCCAAGACAGCGTAAAGAATGATAATGAGTAGTATTTTCGGACAGGGGTTCGATTCCCCTCATCTTTACAAAGAAAACCATCGCAAAAGGGAGGATATGGGAATGGATATTAAAGAATTTGCAAAGTCAATCAGCGGAAAAGAATACGGCTATCCGCAATTTACCAAAGAGGAAATTAAAACAGCGGAAGAAAATGGATTTGTCATTGTATACGGCGCATCAGATGACCTCATGGAGTTTGAGGGTGCAATTTGTGATGAGGGTGGCTGTTTTGACGGAGGGCGAGTTTATTTCAATAAAACCGAGGTATGTCAGGATGAAAGCGACCGTTCTGCATTTGATAATTATAGCAACTCGATAAATGCGGTATGGGACGGAGATACGGACGAAAACGGGAAATTGATTACATGGACTTACGAAACCGATATTCCTCACGAAACCTTTATGATTTATGAGGACGGAGAACCTTATTGCAGAGGGATTGTGTTTAACATTTCTGATTTGAAATAGCCTATAACTTGGTACAACTCCCCCGCCAAACTGAGGTACAATATAAGCATAAAAAGCATTAGGAAACCGGGAGGAATAGGGAAATGAGAGAGGTTTTATTTAGAGGAAAAGACATAGACGGAAAATGGGTTGAGGGCTGTTGTATCGTAGATGAAATGGACACGAACAAAGTATATATTGGATATATTTTCGGCTCTGACGGTAGACAGCCGCATGATACTGATGTTTCTTTAGTAGACTCTAAAACCGTCTGCCAGTACACCGGCTTGACCGACAAGAACGGCAGGAAGATTTTTGAGGGAGATATAATCAACGACATTGATTACGGAATTATGAAGTGTATCTATTTACACGGTAGTTTTGTGTGGTATAAGGAAGACGGGTTCAAAATAGAGTTCATGAGATATATACCTGTTATTGAGGTTATCGGAAACATTTTTGACAATTCCGAACTGATAGGAGAATGACCATGACAGAAAAATGGGTACTCTGCCCCATCTGCGGAGGAAAAACCCGAACGAAAATCAGACCGGACACGGAGGCGAAAAACCTCATTGTGTTCTGCCCGAAGTGCAAGAGGGAGAGCGTGGTAAATGTTAAGAATTTGGAGGTTGAAAAGAGTGATACATAATTTTCTGAAACCTTGTTGTAATGATTGTGAAAGCATAGATATAAAAGCTGATACATCAAGAGGAACAGATTGTAATGCAAGCGGATATTTGGAAAGAAGATGTGATACTGTTATTTGTTGTGGGCATGAATATGTTTGCAAGAGATATATTGAATGCAAAGAAGAGCCGAACAAAATATAGTTTAGTGCCAGTAACAAAGTTTCAGTGCCAGTAGATACGAGAAATCGTGTTTGCTGGCATTTTTATTTTGACATTATCTAATTTTCGATAAATCCTACCCTCCTAACAGGGTGCATCCGGCAGCAATGGTGCTGTAAAGGCGGTTCGATTCCACACGGGTGCATTAGGGACGTAAGCCATAGAGTGTTGCTTGCAGAGCAAGCCTTAAATGGATAAGCGCAATCCGGCTTTATGCAGTCCCTTACATTTCCCTATCAAGCGTCTGCCCCCTGTGGGTGGGCGCACTCCCTTGAAGCGTAGCCTAACGGATAGAGCGACCATTGCTTTAACAGGCAAGGGCAGGTGTTGGTTCGATTCCAACCGCTTCGGTTTGCAGAGTGCTACTGCTGATGTGAGCGTGGCTGATTTATCCTCACGAAGAATGACAATGCCAGAATGAGGAAAACCCTCACTGGAATAGCTAACGGCGGACTGGATAGCACACAGAGATTCCGCCTGACGGAATGTAGTTCAACGGTAGAACGGGCGCACACATGAACTGGCGCGTTGTTGGTGGTTCAAATCCACCCATTCCGATTACCCCGGCAGTGGTTTATCTGCCTAAATCCATACAGCGGACACGCTGTTAAAAACCATGTTAGGAGGATAACGAAAAATGAAAAATATTGAACAGATTTTGAAAGAAGCAGGAATTGAGGTTACGGACGAGCAGAAAGCGGCGGTCAATGCGGCGGTGACAGAGAACTACAAGACCATTGCAGAGTTTGACAAGCAGACTAAGAAGCTGACAGCAGCAGAAGCAGACCGGGACAATTACAAAGGGCAGCTTGACACAGCAAATGAAACCTTGGAGAAGTTCAAGGACATTGACCCAGAGAAGCAGGCAGAGGAAATCCAGAAGTATAAACAGGCGGCAAAAGAAGCACAGGAAGCAGCTGATAAGAGGATTTTGCAGCGTGACCAGAGGGATTGGCTCAACAAGCAATTTGACGAAATCGGCGTGACGGCCACTCATACCAGAGAGTACTATGCCGGAAAGGTCATGGACGAAAAAGACGGTCTTAAGTGGAAAGATGGCGAGTTTGCCGGATTTAAAGACTATATTTCCAAGGAAAACGAGAGAGACCACTTCTATCAGACCGAAGCCGAAAAAGCAGAAGCCGAAGCCAAAGAGAAAGCCGCCGGAAGTGCGCCGAAGTTTACAACACAGTCCGAGCCTAAGCAGACCCATGTAAAAGATACCAGTCCGGCTCCTGTGATTTTCTAAATCAAACAGAAAAGAAAGGACAAACAAAATGGCTATTGATTCATTAAATCTTGTAAAACTTTCCGATTTGGCAGGAACCGAAGACGGAAAACTGAAACTTGCAGAGGAATATAAGGGCATTATCGATAATGTTGGCAGACGGACAATTTCGAGCCTTTTCAAAAATCAGAGATTATCCGGCGACCCGCAGGCAGGGACGCTTGTGGCAAAAAGATTTGCTTCTGCGAAGTCAGAGGAATACGGCACGGCAAGGGCGGCAAGAAAAGGCAAGCCCGGCAGAGGATTTGAAGTTGCCGTTGATATCGACATCGACAAGGAAATCATGGAGGAATACGAGGAAAAGGACATTCGCCTTGGCGGAATCCCCGGATTGCTGTCTGAAAGGCGCACGGCTATCACCCGTGCCATGGTTAGGGAGCTGGACGAAAACTTTTTCCTTGTAGCTGTTGGAAAGCGCAAAGAGAGTGACGGAACTGTTGGGACGGTTGCCGGCGGTATAGAGGTCACGGTATCCGGCAATACCATCAAAGACCGGGTAACAGCTGTCGTGATGAAGCTGCATACCGCTAAGAATGAGTTTGTTGACGGAATCGAGAAAGAGGATATCCATGTTGTCCTGTCCCCTGAAGCCTACGAGGAAATGCGGGACTACATCGACACCAAAGGCAATGCAAATGTTCAGACAGACGTTGCGGAGTTCGGTCGGTATCACGGCGCATGGATTTACTCCAATGTCCACCAGCCGGAGGGCGTTGAGATTATCGCTATGTGTACCGGTGCAATTGCGGAGCCGGTTATGGCAGATGAATATCAGGCAAAGCAGATTGAGCTTTCCAATGCGTATGCAATCGGTATGTTCTTCCACTACGGCTGCAAAGTTGTTATGCCTGACCTGATTTTCTTTAGCAAGAAACCGGGTGCGGCAAGTGCAAGCGAAACCGGAGAGGAATCTGGCGGCACGACAAGGGCAAAGAGTACGAAGCTGTCATAAGGAGCAAACCGGCATGGGATATGTAAAGTATTTCATGCCGGAAAACAGATTGGAGGAAAATATGAATTTTGCAAACGCATTAGAAGCATTAAAAGCAGGACACAAAGTAAAGTTACCGTCATGGGCGGGATATTGGGAGAAAGACGGCGATACTGTAAAAATGCACTGCAAGGACGGCAGGGTGTTAGATATTCGGGAAACAGAGGATGTTTTCTACACCCTTGAAAATATCGCGTCCAATGAATGGGTAGTCGTGGAAGCTGTCGGCGGTTGCAGTAATGATTTTGATATTCGCACTGTTAGATTCGGTGAAGCGTTGCGACTGTTAAAACAGGGTAAAAGAATGACACGCAAAGGCTGGAACGGCAAGGGGCTGTCTGTGGTTTATCAGAAAGGCTATCCACAGGGGATTCCGTGCAACAAACAGACCGCCGAAGCATGGGGAATGAATGAGGGCGATTTGTTCAAGTGTGAACCGTATTTGCAGATTAGCACTGTGGACGGCTCTCATGCTATGTGGGTTCCGTCAATCCGTGACTGTCTGGCTGATGACTGGGAAATCGTGGAGTAACCTATGGGATATGTAACCTACGACTACTACAAAAGCATATACGGCGAGGAATCCATGCCGGAAACCGACTTTAACCGACTGTCATGGGAGGCTTGCCGGAAAGTGGACATGCTCACGCTGAATAAGCTGAAATTCGCATTCCCGACCAACGAGGACGATATTGAAGCCGTCCGGCGGTGCGTCTGCAAGCTAATTGAGATTGCTGGGCAGATTGAAGCCGCAAACAAAAGGGTATCAGAGGGACAAGGGTACATAACGGACGAATCCGGCGCACTCCGGGGGAAAGTGGTATCTTCCGTTTCCTCCGGCAGTGAATCCATATCGTACACGGCAAAGGCAGAGGGCGGCAGTACACTGATTGACGCTGTTTTGTCGGACAAGGCGGCGCAGGAGCGGCTATATCGTGACACTGTAAGGGAATATCTCTCACTTGTGCCGGATTCCAATGGCGTTAATCTACTGTACGCCGGAATCCCCTACCCACGCCGCAATGCCCCGATAAGCAGACCGCCGGAGGATAAGCCAGTGGAAAAGCCGGAAGAACCAACAGAGCCGGAAGGGAGCGAAGATGAAGGATTGTAAAGTAAACATTCTTGGAACAGAATACCGTATTACAGTTTTAAAAGAGAGCGAATGTCCCGCGCTTAAAAACGCAAACGGTTTTATGGATTCCTCGGTTAAGCAAATTGTAGTTGACGATTTTTCTTGTTGTATAAACGACCCGACAAGAAAGGCAGACCTTGATTCGTTTCAAAAGAAAGTTATTAGGCATGAAGTTATTCATGCTTTTCTTGCCGAAAGCGGACTTGAAGGAAGTGGGTTGACCGTAGAAAGTTGGGCAGACAACGAAGAAATGGTTGACTGGTTCGCCATTCAGTCCCCGAAGATTTACAAAGTCTTTGCGGAACTGGATATTATGTAGGAGGTTGGAACATGAGAATAAAAGTAACTTGTGAAGTGCCGGAATGTTCTGACACCGAAAAGGCAAGTATCAGAGTACATAATCACTGGAATCGTAAAGACCTTGTTGAAATTGAGATAGACGGAAAGCGGTACACAGTTGAGGGAAACAGTCTGAAAACAGCGGTTGACAACTGTATGAATGTGGGGCGGTAGTAATGGGAATAGGTTATGTTGACAGCGTGGTTGTCTACAACCGCTACATAAACGGGCTGATGGAAACAGAAACATATTTTGGCACACGGTTTGACAATGTGCGTGTGGAACTGACGCAGGGAGCAAACCAGAAAGCAAGCGGCATGGAAAACGCCAGTGTATGCGTAGTTAAAATCCCGAATGCCAATCTGCCAAAGCCGTACAAAGCCCCGGAAGTGTGGAACGACCTCACCACTGATGAAATGCTTGACAGTTTCACGCTGGACACCGAAGCAAAGAATTTCTTCGTGATTGTCAAGAAAGCGGAACTGGGCATTGACATTGATGTGCCTGTCGGACTGATAGACCAGGACGAAACCAAGTACCCTGGTGGATTTTTTGAGTATATCAAAACCAAGTATGGCTATGCGTTCAGCGTTGATACGGTGGACGTTTACACCTTAATACCAAGATTTGAAATAGGAGGACGATAACATGATGGAATTAAAAGAAACAGTGGAAATGATGAACAGTGCAGATTACAAGGAGCGTTTTAAGGCAGAGTATCAGCAGGTGGTTATCCGCTATCAGAAATTGGCGGCTATGTTGCAGAAGTGGGACAACGGCGAACTGAATTTCACTCCGACCTGTCCGAGAAGCACATACAATATGCAGGTACGGGCTATGACTGATTACATTGCAGTTCTTGAAGCAAGGGCAGTCATGGAGGGTGTAGATTTAGGAGAGTAGCCTATGCCCGAAGAAATCAAAGAACGTCTGTCCAAAACGGAATATGACAAAGTCGGGGAAATGCTGCTGGAACTGATTGCGGAGTGTCCGTTTATTCCGAAAGATGCAAAGGTCAAGTATAACTCAAAAGATGTTGGCAAGTGCGTGTATATCATAACTTTTGGAGATGGAAACAAAAAACCTGATGTGACAGGCGGGTTTACTGCAAATCTAACCATTCAGATTGCATACCAAAGTTTTCCAACTGGAAATGGTCAGATGATAAATGCACAAGCAGTTGTTGATAACATTACTGGATGGCTTGAAGATGTTCAGAATCTTCCCCGACTAAAAGGAAACAGAATTGTAACAAAAATTACCGCAGGCAATACATTCGCAAATGTGGAAGAGGTTGAGGGGGATAAGTCAACCGTGTTTGCCGCTAATGTGGTGATGGAATATGAAGTAGAGTAGAAAGGAGAAACACAATGAAATTACCAAGAGCGGCATTTGCACAGTTTTTATCTTTTGATGATGAAAACTGGACATTATTAGGAAAAGACACAGATTCCATGTCTACGTCCATGAATCCCGACATTGAGACAAAACAGAATGTGATCGGCGAGACAGCAACAGACCATAAGGGATTTAACCCGGAACTGGCTGTTGATACATATGCAGCAAGGACGGAGGATGCGATCTACGAGAATCTTCTCGACATTACCATGAATCGTAGGTCAGATGATGAACATACGACTGCTACCCTCATGGAATGTGTGCTTGATGAAGCAGTGAATTTGTCCGATAACAAGACGCTGACAGGCAAAGCATGGAAAGAGAAAGTAACAGTCGTACCGCAGGAATACGGCGGCGATAATGCGGCATTTGGCATTCCGTTTAATGTTACGCCGAAAGGCGGCGGCAGAGAAGAAGGAACAGTATCTGTTACAAAGAGAGTTCCCACATTTACACCGGGGACTGGTGGCAGCACATCCCCGGCAGCATTAAGCGAAGCAGCGCAGACCAAATCAAGCAGCAAGAGCAACTTAAGTTAGGTATTAAGGAAACTTAATATATCGGGGTGCGTGCCTTTCCATCGTGCCCCGATTTGGAAAGGATGTTAAGTATGGCAGAAATTGAAGAAATGAAAATTGAAAATGAAAATACCAAGACAGAAGAGATCAGGATTGACAACCGCGTGACACTTACAAAGGTCTATGTTGGCGGCGGTGATGATTATATCGTGATTTCCGGCAATGATATTTCTATCTTTGACAGGTTCCGGGCGGCTGGTGATGAACTGACAGCATTAGCAGAGGAAATGGAAAAGAAAGAGTATGAAGCTGGCGAGATGGACTACAAAAAGGAAATTGAGGAACGGAAGTATTTCTCTGAAAAGGCCGCGGCTATTATGGACGGCGTTTTCGGCGAGGGAACAACCCGGAAATTCTTTGGTGATGTGTATGCGGTGATTCCGAACTTCCAGCCGGATTTAGAGTGTTTCCTTGACTTTTGGGATAAGTTAATCCCGGTCATTGAAAGGTTGTCTGAACATAAGATTAAGCTGGAAAAACTGGCCAGCAAACAGCGCATGGCAAAGTACCAGCCGCAGGATCATAAAAGGAAAGGCGCAAAATGATAGGCGCATTGCCGGAGACGCTGACGGTAGGCGGCGAAAATTACCCTATCCGAACCGACTACCGCAATGTCCTCCAAGTCTTTGAGGCTTTTCAGGATCCCGAGATGCAACCGGAAGAAAAGTGGATTGTGGCTATTTATCTGCTGTTTGAGGGTTTTTCTTGTGATTATGATGTGCTGGAAGCTGCACAGGACGGCTTTGACTTGGGCGAAGCAATGAAACAAATATCATGGTTCATTTCTGCCGGACAGCCGGAAAAACAGGTGCTTGAACAACCGACATACAACTGGACACAAGATGAACAGATGATATTCTCCGCTGTCAATAAGGTTGCCGGCCGGGAGACAAGAGAACTGGATTACCTGCACTGGTGGACGTTCCTTGGATATTTCAACGAAGTTGGAGAAGGTACATTTTCTTTTATTGTAGGAATCCGGCACAAGCTGAATAAGGGGAAGAAACTGGAAAAGCACGAGAAAGAGTTCCTATCTCATAACAAAGAGCTGGTGCTGATGAAAAAGCCACTGACCAAAGAAGAACAGGAGCAGGAGGATGCTTATAAATCATTGTTGGACGAGGTATTAGGATGAAAGGAGACAATATGGAAGAAGTAAAACGCATTGACCCTGTACCGCCGAGGGAATTAAAAACGGTGGAGATTGATGTGGAGAAGAAGATTTTCCGGGTGAACGGAGAAGATTTCAGCAAAGCAACGGGTTTTAACTTGTCATGCAAGCCATCATTAAGCGACCGTGAAAAAGACTGGTTTAAAGTCGTTTTGAGCCTTGAATCCAATATTCGGTACTTGAATGAGTATGATATAAATGGCAATCTCACATCAGAAAATGAGCTGAACAGAGGTAAGTAGGATGACAGACAAGGAAATCGGCAAGACCGTCCGGGAGATTGCGGAGCGTGGCAATACGGCAAAGGTAAAGAAGAATAGAGATGGCATTGTAATTTTGGAGGAAAAACTTAAAATTGTAAAGTCAGATAAGGAGCGGTAGAAATATCGTTCCTTTATTTTTGATAAAAATTAAAGTCTGTATTGACAAACAAAAAAATCTGTTAGAATGTAATTACAAACAAAACAGAGAGGAAAGCCAAAAGGCTTAAAGGTGGGAAAACTATGAAATATTATGTAAATTACGGAACGGGTGCAGGAAACGAGGAAGTCGAGGGAACTTTAGAAGATGCTATGAGAGTTGCAGAAGAAGGTCTTACATACACGCAACAGTCTGTTAGGATTGAGGGCGGGGACGGAGAAGTTATTGCGAATTTACCTTGGTACGGCGTTGCTCCCGAGGAAGATGATGTTGTGACCTGTCAGTTTGGAGATTTTGGTTTCTATGGCGAATGGTACGAGGTTTAAGCAATGGGAATTAAAAAAGGAACAAAACTAACAGAAACCCCAAAATCAATCCTTTATCAGATACGAGTAGACAAAGAAACCGATAAAAAGGTAAGGACTATATGTGAAAAAGAGGGAATCTCCAAATCAGAACTTATCCGCCAGGGGATAAATTTAAAATATAAAATTATGGATAAAGGGCAGTAGGAATACTGCTCTTTTAATTTGCGTATCTTCCCAATTTCGACAATATCTGATATAGTGTAAGTATTGGGAAAGGTGGGATATTATGTCATTCATAAGCAAAATAATGGACGCTTTCAAGATGGAAAGCACAAAGTAAAACTAAATATGTGATTTTGTATTTCTTTTTGCGCTGTTATTTGGTATAATGTGGAAAATTGTAGGATTTTAGGAGGATAGGGGAAATGGCACTGATAAAATGTCCTGAATGTGGGAAAGAGATATCGGATAAGGCGGCAAGTTGTCCGAATTGTGGATATCCAATTGAATCTATAGGATTTAATGAGGAAAACTCGAATGTAACAGAAAACTCAAATTTTTTAAGCCAAGTGCAGAATGCTTTTCAAAGTAATGTACAAAATGCTACTAACTCTTCGCTTGTTTCATACAGAGCGACAAAAAAAATAGGCCCAGTAAAAATTGATGAAAACCATAAAATGTTTCAAATAAATGGAACAATACTTCAAAACGGAAAAAGAACTGGAATTATTGGAAAATCATTTAAGGGATTAATGGCAGTAAGTACGCTTGGAATGTCCGTTGCCGCGGAAAAGACTTTAGGAATGGGTGGAAAGAAAGTAGGCGCTAATGAATGGCATGAGTTTTCTGATTTAATTAGTTATGATTTGATTGAAGATGATTCTGTAGTTACAACCGGAGGTGTTGGACAAGCTTTAGTAGGTGGTGCTTTGTTTGGAGGGTTTGGAGCGGTAGCTGGTGGGATTACAGGAAAACGTGTTCAAAAGAAAAGGATTGAGTCATTGAACATAAGAGTAACGTTGAACAGTTTTAAAAATTCGTGCATATTAATACCGTTAATTACTAAGCCGGCAAAAACCAATAGCAAGGAATATAATAATGCTTTTGAAGATGCCCAAAAGATACTTTCGATATTAGATGTAATAACTCATAATAAATAGTATTTGAGGAAAAAGGCGATAGAAAAAAACTATCGTCTTTTTGCAAATGAAAGGTGGGAAGATTATGTCATTCATAAGCAAAATACTGGACACTTTCAAGATGGAAAGCACGAGGGAAAAATTAAATATGATTGAGGAAAAAGAAAAGAAACCGGATGTTCTGTTTGAATGGGAGGGGGTGCCAGATGTATATAACGAACCGGATTTTCAAGAGAAGGAAGAAAACGAAGCAGAAGAAGAACCAAGACCCTATCAATATATACTGTTTACTAATAGTATAGATATGTCTTATATCATTGGTTCAAGGCAGGACTTTATGAGAAAAGATTATACAACAGACCCTTTGTATAA
>ERZ808028.763-NODE-763-length-23259-cov-4.663187_pt1 | contig 23259 bp, 21 predicted proteins | sample MGYA00380184_ERZ808028 | MGnify/ENA primary metagenome ERZ808028 (study PRJEB31490, sample SAMN06133397) | mouse gut metagenome | isolation source: J8_1 | host: mice | place: China: Chengdu | collected 2015-05 ...
ATATCGTCCGACTGCGCCAGATAATCCGCCGTGTCGTTTCGCTCATTTCCGTAATACTGATGCAGGGAGAGATAGTCCACATACTCATAATTCTCGCCGAGGGTCACCGCCTCCCACTGCGGGAAAGTCGGCATATCTTTAAAAGAACTGCCGCAGGAGACCAGCTCGATAGCCGGATCGATCAGCTTCATCGCTTTCGCCGTCTCCGCCGATATCCTCCCGTACTCCTCCATCGTCTTGCTTCCAAGCTGCCAGGGACCGTCCATCTCATTGCCCAGACACCAGAGCTTTATATCGTAGGGTTCCCTGATCCCGTGTTCCTTTCTCAGTTCACTGTATTTCGTGCCGGAGGGATGATTGCAGTATTCCAGAAGATTGCAGGCGTCCGCCGTTCCCCTCGTCCCCAGATTCACCGCCATCATGATCTCTGTGCCCGCCTTTTTCGCCCACTTTGCGAACTCACCGAGCCCGAAAGTGTTGGGCTCCAATGTCCGCCACGCCAGATCCAGCCTGGGCGCCCTTTTTTCCAGCGGCCCCACGCTGTCCTCCCAGAAAAAATTCGACACAAAATTCCCGCCCGGATAGCGGACCACAGGAACCTGCAGCTCTCTCACCAGTTCCAGCACATCCTGCCGAAAGCCGTCTTCATCCGCCGTCTCATGCCCCGGCTCATAGATCCCGCCGTAGACCGCCCTGCCGAGATGCTCGATAAAGGAACCGAACAGCCTCCTGTCCACCGATGCGATCTTATAGGCTTTATCTGCGATTATGGTTGTACTCCTCATATGACAACAATCCTTTCCCGTTTTCTCTGAACGGACGCCGTCTTCTCACCCCCCGCCGATACGGTTCACTGACTCCCTGATGAGCAGACGACAGTCCATATAATGCGGTCCCTCCGCGCTTCCCTGTTCCTTTTTCTGCAGCGCCCCGATGATCAGTTCGCTGGCCCTGTAGCCGATATCGTGGAGCGGGAGCCCCATGGTCGTAAGCGGCGGCCGCTCATAGCTCGCCATCTCCCGGTTATCAAATCCCACGACAGCGATATCCTTTCCGATCTGAAATCCCCTCTCGATCAGCCGGTCATAAGTGCCGCCCGCCATAAAGTCATTCATGCAGAAAATAGCGCTGCAGCCCTTATTCAACAAAAAATCCGTATTCCTGCGGCCGCTCTCCCTGTCCCATTCCCCGTACAGCACCAGTTCCGGATCATACAGGATCTTCCCTGTGAACAGCGCCCTCTGATACCCTTCCAGCCTCGACTGGGTGTGAACGCTCTCCTTCTTACCTGCTATCACACCGATCTTCCTGTGGCCGCAGCCGATCAGGTAGTTCACCAGCTCCTCCGCCCCCTGCAGATCGTTGACCACCACGGAAGGGATCTCCGCCTTGTTTGTAAAGCCGTAAGCCACCGCCACGGGAATCGGCAGATCCTCCGGTATCACATCGATGAGCCTCTCGTGCGCCGCCACATAGATGACTCCCTCCACCTGTTTTGCGCGCAGTTTATCTATCTCTTTATGAACCTCTTCCCTGTGGCGGTTATCCCGGTAATACTGATCCTCATATTTTTTATACAGGCGCAGATTTACCAGAAGTATCTGATAGTCTTCCTTCTCACAGCACTCCGTAATGCCGTCTATGATATCCGGCATATCAAAGACCGTCATATCCTCCGCTATGACCCCGATACTTCTGGTACTCTTCATCTTCAGGTTTTTCGCCACATAGTTCGGCGTATAATTCAGCTCCTCGATCACCTTCAGGACAGCTCTCTTCGTCTCTTCACCGACACGCCCCTTGCCGTTGATCACATTGGAAACCGTCGCAACCGAAACGTTGCTCGCTTTCGCTATCTCTTTTATGGTAGGCATACAGATACCCCCCTGCTGCAGAATACTTTTAGTTTACCATTCTTTTCCCGGCTAAACAAGGGGCAAGTCCGCTAAGGCGCCTCCTCCGGCTGCTCCCGCTTCAAAACATATTTTAACAGCGGGGAAAGAGCGATCCAGCAAATGGAATACTGCAGGATAGAAAAACCTCCCAGCAGAAAGATAAGCAGAAAAATGAGCGGTTCGATGAGTGCCACGGCAAAAAAGGCCACCACGAGAGCCAGGATGACAGCCGACTGTCCCGGGCACAGCGCCGCCAGAAATCTTGCATTTTTTAAAAGCACCTGAAACGGCAGTTCCTGAACGGCCAGCAGGATAAAGGTGTAAGCGCCCGTGATAACCGCAAGAATAAACACCAAAAGCCCCGCGATCCCTGTAAGCATCCCCCACAGATCCAGGACGCCGCCGCTCAGGCTTAACAGGTAATAACAGACAAACAGCAAAACGCCGTACAAAAACCCCGCCGCCAGAGGCTTCTTCCGGTTGGATCTGCATTCGCTCAAAAACTCCTCCCAGAAAAGCACCACCCCGTCCCGGCATAACTTAATATATACTCTGTTTAACGCCGTCAGGGCTATGGGAATGGTGACGATGGGAATGCATGCCAGACAAAAGCAGATATTTAAAAAAAGCATCTGCCAGTAATACGTGTATATGAGATATAGGTATCCTTTTATCCCGCTTCGGGGAGCCGGACGCCCGGCCCCCTCCTTTTTCCGGAAATGTTGCCACATAGGACCTCTCCTGCCGCTTAAGCGGCTCCATATCAGATCAATTCTTCATGCCGGTCATAACGATACCCTCGACAAAGTACCTCTGTCCGATCAGATAAATGATGACGCCGGGCAAAAAAGCCATACAGGTAGCGCACATGATCTTTGCCCAGTCCGCCTTCAGGCCGCCGCGGAACATGGAAAGCCCTATGGCGATCGTATACTTGCTCGGATCGTCTATGTAGATCGTCTGCTGCAGCAGATCGTTCCAGAGCGTTATGAACAGGAACATGGCCACCACTATCATAGCAGGACGTATGGCGGGAATCAATATCTTTATCAGGATCTGCATGTGGGATGCCCCGTCTATGGTCGCCGCCTCATCCAGTTCCCTGGGGATCGTGGAGATAAACTGCCTGATCAGGAAGATATTGAACGCGCCGCCGCCGCAGAAATAGGGCAGTATCAACGGCAGATAAGTGCCGGTGAGATGGAATATCCGCGTCCACATGAGATACAGCGGGATGAGCGTGACCATATTCGGCAAAAGCATGGAACCCACGCACAGCGTAAACAATAATTTTTTCCCTTTGAACCTCAGGCGGGAGAAGGCGTAACCCGCCAGCGTCGCAGTCACTGTTCCCCCCAGCACGGCGGGAACGATGATTTTAGCCGTATTCTTCAGATACAGGCCAAACGGATAGGAATTCAACGTCTCCACATAGTTTGAGAAAAGCCATCTCGAAGGTAAAAATCTGGGCGGCCACGCATAAAGCTCAGCATTGGTCATCAGGCTGGAACGGAAGATCCACCAGATCGGCAGCATGGCTCCCGCCGCCAGCAGCAAGACCAGTACAAAAGAGATCACGTTCATGATCCTCTCATTCATTTTTTTATTCTGTGTCATTTCTTGTCCCCCTCCTCATAAAATACCCAGGTGCCGCTGGTTGCAAAGACAATACCCGTGAAGATGGCTATAATAATGAAAAAGACAAACGAGATAGCGCAGGCGTATCCTATCTGGTTGTCCTTGAACGCATAGCGGTACATCAGGTAGGTGATAAACGTAGTGGAGTTGCCCGGCCCGCCGCTCGTCAGGGACAGAGCCGGCGTGACCACCTGCATATTGGTGATCAGGCTCATGAGCAGATTGTAAAAGATGATGGGGCTCATCGAGGGTACGGTGATGTTGACAAACCGCTGCCATCCGTTCGCCCCGTCTATCTGTGCCGCCTCATGATAAACCGCCGGGACATTCTGAAGCCCCGCCAGAAATATAACGATGAGATTGCCGGAAAGCCACACGGCTATCAGCGCAAGCGAAGGCAGAACCATCGTCGAATCGCTCAAAAACATCACGTTATTGATGCCGAAAGATTTTAAGATATAGTTGAACAATCCGAAGTTCGTCTCATAGAGCCAGGACCAGCCGATATAGACCGCCGCGGCGGGCAGTACATACGGCAGATAAAAAACTGCGCGGAAAAACCCCCTCGCCGGTATCTTTCTGTTAAGCAGCATGGCCACGATCAGAGAATATACCATGCTCCCCAGGACAGACAGCAGGGTGAATATGACTGTAACCTTGATGGAATCCGGGAAATACGCGTCGACAGTAAACAGCCGGATATAGTTTTTTATCCCGTTAAAGTGCGGCTCGGATATACCTTTCCAACTGAAAAAGCTGATGATAAAAACAGCCAGCAGAGGAATATAGGTCAGGAAGATAAGGCCTACAATGGAGGGCGCCATACACAGATACGCCACAAGCTGCTCTTTCTTCCCATGTCCGGAACGTTTTGGCCTGCCGGCAGATTTTGCCATGAAATCACCTCATTTCTCCAAATTTTTGAAAAACTCCCGGCCGGTCACAGGACACAGCCGGGAAATATATTGACTTTTCATTTTCTTTCCGCTATCGATCAAAATCCTTCATGTGCCGCTACCAGCGCGTCATAGTTGGCCTCGATCGCTTCCTTAGCGGTCGTCTTTCCGGTCCACACATCGCCCAGGATAGAACCGAGCAGCGTGTTGAAGTCGTCCGTGTTCGGCGTATAATTCCAGGATGTGCCGACGGCATAATCGTTCACATAATCTACCAGAACGCCCTTTGCCTCCTCATACTCGGGGAAATTCGGGTTCTTTAACCACTTGTCGGTCAGCTCGCCGCCCTCATAGTAGGAACCCAGAACAGGCGCCCAGATACCTGTGGAGATAAGATTGTCCCAGTTGTTCTCTTCCTTGGAATACCAGCGGATCCACTCCATAGCCTCCTCGGGATGTTTTGTCTGATTGAATACAACGTTGGGGCCGCCTGTAGCGATCGTCACTTTATCCTTCATGTAAGGAAGAACGCCCAGGCCGTAGTTGAGGCCCTCTTCACGTGCGGACGCCAGACAGGTACCGATATTCCATACGCCGTTTGTCGTCATAGCGCAGGTTCCCGCTATCAGCGAACGCTGTACGCCGTCATCCGTCAGGCCCGTGGAGAGCGGTGCGCAGTGGTGTACCAGATAGAGGTCTGCTACAGCCTGAATCGCCTCGACCGCAGCGTCCTCGTTGATGGTAACCTCAGTGCCGTCCTCATTGTAGAAGCCCGAACCGTTGGAGCGGCACCAAACTTCCAGCTGCCATGTCAGATTCTCTACCATACAGCCGTACTGCACGATGTTGTCGGGATCGAAATCCGGATCTTTGGCATTCTTGCCGTTGGCATCCAGTGTCAGAGTCTTTGCCACATCCACGAACTCATCCCATGTGTAAGCTTCCTCCGCATTGGCAGAAGGATAGGGCAGCCCGGCCGCATCGAACATGTCTTTGTTGTAAAACAGCTCCAGCGTGTTGTTGGCAACGGCATAAGCCACAGGTTTGCCGTCAGCTGTGAATGTCGCGGACTCCAAAGGCTTCGGATCATCCGGTCCGTACATATCTGTCAGATCGAGCAGCAGGCCCTCGCTTGCCCATTTCAGGGTGGCGGCTTCGCTCATCAGAGCGGTATCCGGAAGATTTCCGCCGGTCGCCATCGTGTTGAGCTTCTCCATATAGGTCTCCCAGGGAATCGCCACACATTCCACAACAATGCGGTCCTGTTCGGCATTGAAGATATCAGCCACAGCCTGGGTATTCTTTGCCTCTTCCTCGGCGCCCCAGAAGCAGTAGGTGATATGTACTTTCCCGTCATCCTCAGCAGGTGCCGCAGCGTCGTCAGCGGAAGCTTCACTGTCCGCAGCAGGCGCTTCTTCCGCAGGTGCCGGGTTTTCAGAGGGCGCATCTGCCCCGCTGCTGCCGCAGGCGACAAGCCCGAGCAGCATTCCCATTGCAACCATCAGTGATAGTGTCTTTTTCATGTTTTCATTTCCTCCTTATGAAAATTAAATTTATAGGCATTCATTACATGCCGAAACCCATTGATGAAACCGGGGGTTTCTTTCCGTCCGTTTCTATGGTATCCTGACTTTCTGCCACACCAGCATCTCGCCCTCGCCCCTGTTGTTCCACAAACAGTAGGGAACCGCCCTGCAGGCAACTTTCTCTGTCTCAAAAGCAAGCCTGCCATACAGGTTTCCTTCCCCCACGATATTTTTCACCCGCAGCGCCGGATATACGAGCGTCGGCACCTCCCCCGGCAGCCCTTCGGCCGGAGTTCCCTCTTCCACCGCCGCGTCCGCCTCCACATAGATCTGGGAGAGCAGCCTGCCGTTGTCGATCTCCTCCAGACAATATACCATCGGTCCTCTGACAAGCGCCGTCTTTCCGTTATCCTCCTTCACCTCGGAGTTCGCACATAGGAAGCGGGGCGTCATGTCAAATTGCAGTTTTATCTCCGTAGCTCCCGCCGGGATCTTAAACGTTATGTAGCCGTTCACCGCCTCCGGCGATATTTTATCCGAAAATCCCCGCCCGCAGCCGCTTTCTTTTGCTGTACTGTGCTCCTCCCCGGAACCATTGTGCAGGACACGGCTCTGTATGCCGTAATCTCCCGCATACCGGGGAATTCTGATCTTCAGCTTTGCATCCCGCTGTGCCTCCACTCTGATAAACACCCCGCCGTTCTGCAGAAGTTCCGACTCCATCTCAACCTTTACACTTCCTCCCTGTAACTTCGTACTTGCCTCTGAGGAAATAAACTGGTGAATATAAATACTGTCTTTATCTTTCGCATAGATATACTGCCCTAAGGACGCCAGTGTCCTGCCCACATTGGGCGGGCAGCATGCCACGCTGTACCATTTCTGCCGCACCGGCTTCACATGATCCATGTAAGTGTGCTCCGTGCAGAACGCCGGCACTACCTCCAACGGGTTCACATAAAAATACCGGTCACCCCCGATGTTGATGCCTGCCAGCACCGTATTGTAGAGCGCCTGCTCCACCACATCGTAGAAGGAAGCTTCGCCGGTGGCGGAAGCTAACCGCTGTCCCACCATCATCAGCCCCACCGACGCGCAGGTCTCCGAATAATTGGTGCTGTTGGGCAGATCGTAATCGGTTGTAAAGCGTTCTCTGAAGCCGCTGGTTCCGATGCCGCCCGTGATATACATGCGCTTCTTCGTGGCGTTTTCCCAGATGCGCAGGCAGGCCTCCAACAGTTTATCATCCTCACATTCCTCCGCGATATCCGCAGCCGCGGCACACAGATACATGACCCGCACGGCATGCCCTGTGGCTTCAGCCTGCTCTTTCACCGGCTTTGCCGCCTGAAAATACTCCATCTCGCATTCCTTCAGCTCCGGGAAAAACTCCGGCTCCCCTCTCCCGTCGATCTCCGCCCGCAGATAGTTTGGCTCTTTTCCCCTCTCCTCGATAAAATAACGGGCGGTATCTAAATATTTTTTCTCTCCCGTCACCCGGAAAAGTTTCACGAGGGCCAGCTCGATCTCCTCATGCCCCGGATAGCCGTGTATCTTCCCCTCCTCCGCACCGAATAGAGAACAGATCAGATCCGCGTTTTTTTTCGCGATCAGCAGGATCTTCTCCTTGCCGGTGGCCTGATAATAGGCGGCCGCCGCCTCGATCAGATGCCCCGCCGTGTACAGTTCGTGCCCTTCCGCCAGATTCTTCCATTTTCTCTCCGGCGCATTCACCGTAAAATAGGTATTCAGATAGCCGTCATCCTCCTGCGCCCTGCCGATCAGTTCGATCGCCTCATCCGCCAGTTTCTCATAGGCTTTTCCGTCTCCCCCCGCGATCGCGTAGGCCACCATCTCCAGCCATTTGTACAGATCCGTATCCTGAAAGACAACCCCTCTCCTCGTATCCTTTATCTCTCCCGCCGCGATCCTGAAATTCCTGATACAGGAAGTGGACTGTGTATCCTCCAGCTCGTCGTTCAGGATCTTCCACTGATGCGGTATCATCACTTCGCTGACCTTTTTCACATAGGTTCCGAAAAGTTTATCCGTGATGCGGATCCGCCCAAGCTCCAGAGGTTCCAAATTTCTTCCCATTACCGTCTCCCTTTCCGCCGATATTTCCGTTTATCAACCCTCGGTCCGGAAATCTGCTTTCAGTTGATAGTTAATCGTTTCATCATTTTGTAAGGCAATCATATCACATATATTTCCTTTTGTAAATCAGTTTTAATATATTCGTCCTTTAGTACAATTTATTCTCCCATTTTTTGTGCATTATTTATAATTTTTCATCCTTTTTTGTATGTATTAATCGATTCATCACCTAAATTCCATTTACCGCACACGAAACGCGACACAGAAACTGCGGGGAATACCGTATCCGTGTACTCCCCGCAGTTTCTGTGTCCCATTTCTCATTTACTTTACGGTGCAAAAACTTATTCCCTCTCCACCGCCTCCTTCATCGACCTCACATACGCCCCCACATGCGCGGGTGCATCCTTCCCATACTTCTCAAGCAGTTTGATGATCGCGGAACCCACGATCGCGCCGTCGGAAATATCCGCCATTTTTTTTGCCTGCTCCGGCGTGGAGATCCCGAAACCGACGGCGCAGGGAATCTCTGTATTCTCCCTCACCACTTTCACGATCGAGGCGAGATCCGTCTTGATCTCACGCCGCATTCCCGTCACGCCCAGGCTGGAGACGATATACAGAAAGCCCTCCGCCTCCTTCGCGATCATCGCTATACGGTTTTTTGACGTCGGAGCGATCAGCGAGATCAGATCCACACCGTATTTCCAGCAGATCGGCATAAACTCCTCCTTCTCCTCGAAAGGCACATCGGGCAGGATCAGCCCGTCGATCCCGATCTCCCTGCAGGTGGAGATGAACCGTTCCGCCCCGTAGGAAAACACCACGTTGGCATAGGTCATGAACACCATCGGCACGCTCACATCTCTTCTGAGTTCCCTCACAAGATCAAATATCTGATCCGTGGTGACGCCGCCCCGCAACGCCCGGACGTTCGCCCCCTGGATCACAGGTCCCTCCGCGGTAGGATCTGAAAACGGGATCCCCAGTTCGATCAGATCCGCCCCGTTCACTGCCGCCGCCCGGACGCAGGCCGCCGTGGTCGCAAGGTCCGGGTCCCCGCAGGTGATGAACGGTATAAACGCCTTGCCGTTTTGAAATGCAGATTTGATATTACTCATGGATATCCTCCCCTCTGTAGCGGGCGATGGCGGCGCAGTCCTTGTCCCCCCGCCCCGATATCGTGATCACGATGATCTGATCCTTATTCATAACAGGTGCTATTTTTCTGGCATAGGCGACGGCATGGGCCGATTCGATGGCGGGTATGATGCCCTCCGCCCTTGACAGATATTCAAAAGCTTCCACCGCCTCCTCGTCGGCCACCGGCACATACTGCGCCCTGCCGGTATCATGAAGATAAGCATGCTCCGGCCCAATCCCCGGATAGTCTAAGCCGGCGGAGATGGAGTACACCGGTGCGATCTGCCCGTACTGATCCTGACAGAAATAGGATTTCATGCCGTGGAAGATGCCGGGCCTGCCTGTATTGATAGTCGCCGCAGTCTCAAAGGTGTCAATGCCCCTTCCCGCCGCCTCGCAGCCGATCAGCTTCACCTCTTTCTCCTCTATAAAATGATAAAAGCTGCCCATCGCGTTGGAACCGCCGCCCACGCAGGCGATGACCGCATCCGGAAGCTTTCCCTCCTTCTCCAGGATCTGCGCCCTGATCTCCCGGGAGATCACCGCCTGAAAATCGCGGACGATCGTCGGGAAGGGATGCGGCCCCATCACCGAGCCCAGACAATAATGGGTATCGCTGATCCTGGATGTCCACTCCCGCATCGCCTCCGACACCGCGTCCTTCAGCGTCGCCGTCCCGCTCCTCACGGGAACGACCTGCGCCCCCAAAAGCCGCATACGGTACACATTGAGCGCCTGCCGGACGGTATCCTCCTCGCCCATAAAGACCACGCAGTCCATCCCCATCAACGCCGCCGCCGTGGCCGTGGCCACGCCGTGCTGCCCGGCCCCCGTCTCGGCGATCAGACGGGTTTTCCCCATCTTTTTTGCCAACAGCGCCTGCCCCAGCACATTGTTGATCTTATGGGAACCGGTGTGGTTTAAATCCTCACGCTTTAAGTAGATCTTCGCGCCGCCCAGATCCTTTGTCATCTTCTCCGCATAGTAAAGCCTGGACGGCCTGCCCGCATACTCGTCAAACAGTTCCGTCAGCTCGCGGTTAAACGCGGGATCCTTCTTGTAATGATCATATGCCTCCTCGAGCTCGATCACCGCATTCATCAGCGTTTCCGGAATATACTGCCCGCCGTGAATACCAAAACGCCCGTTATTATTTGTCATATCCATCTTCCTTTCTGACGGCAGCCACAAAAGCTGCCATTTTATTCTTATCCTTGTATCCCTCCGCCTCAATGCCGGAACTCACATCCACCCCATAAGGCCGCAGTGTCCTCACCGCGCCGCCGACATTCTCAGGTGTCAGCCCGCCGGCGAGAAAATAGGGCCTTTTTATCCGCCCAATCAACGACCATTCAAAAACCTCCCCCGTGCCGCCCTCGCCGGAATCAAGCAGCACATAATCTGCGCTGCACCTCTCCGCGGCGGCCGCATCCTCCTCGCTGTCCACCCGGAACGCCTTGATCAACGGCTTGTCGGTGAGCGAACGCAGATGCCGGATGTACGCTTCGTCCTCGCCGCCGTGGAGCTGCGCCGCATCGATAACGCCGCTCTCAAGCAGCCAGGCGACAGCCTCAGCATCCTCCCTGACAAAGACGCCCACCGCCTTTATGTCCAGCGACAGCCCCTTCCTCAGCCTGCGGGCTTCCTCCGGCGATACATAACGCCTGCTATTTTCAGCAAATACAAAGCCGATATAATCAGGCCTCAGCATATTGGCTGCCTCTATATCGCAGGCCCGGGACAGCCCGCACAATTTTATCTTCGTCATAGTTCCTCTTTCCGGACACTCTTTCGCCGCGTCCTCACTTCGTCCCGCGCAGTTCGCTCAACTTCGCCTTCTTATCCGCCGCCCGCATCAGGGTTTCCCCCACCAGCACGGCATCCGCGCCGATCTCTAGGAGTTTTTTTACATCCTCCGCATCCCTCACGCCGCTCTCCGACACAAACAGCACTTCCCGCGGGATCAGCGCCCTAAGCCGCCTGCTGTTCTCCGTGTCCACGGAGAAATCCTTCAGATTGCGGTTATTCACACCGATGATCCTCGCCCCCGCCTCCAGCGCCGTCTCCGCCTCTTTTTCATCGTGGGCCTCCACCAGAGCCGACAGCCCCAGCTCATCACAGATCCCGATATACTCCGAGATCTGTCCCCTGCCCAGTATGGAACAGATCAGCAGCACCGCCTGCGCGCCGAGCAGCTTCGCCTCGTAGATCATGTAGGCGTCCACCGTGAAATCCTTCCGCAGGCAGGGGACTGAAACCTTCTCCGCAATCTGCCTCAGATAATCGCCGCTCCCTAAAAACCATTTCGGCTCCGTCAACACCGAGATACAGTCCGCTCCCGCCGCCTCATACTCCTGCGCGATCTGCATATAGGGAAATTCCGGCGCGATGAGCCCCTTCGAGGGAGATGCCCTCTTGCACTCGCAGATAAAGGAAATGTCCGGCTCTCTCAACGCCTGTTCAAAAGAAAAAACGCCCTGCTCTAATGATAACGCCTGTTTTCTTATTTTTTCCGCTGACACGGTTCTTTTTGCCTGCTCCACACGCTCCCCGGCATGTTCCGCAAGCCGGTCCAAGATCGTCATGCCTTGTCACCCCTTCCTGCATTTCTCATTCTTCTTGTCTTTTTCATCCCTTCCTACATATAGGAGCTTTCACTCCTCCGGCCGGTTGCTGCCCTCCATAAACCGATGCAGCGTCTGAAGCGCCTTCCCGGAATCGATCAGCTCCGCCGCCAGCGCGATGCCCTCCTTCATGTTCTCCGCCTTCCCGCCGATATAAAGGGCGGCGCCGGCGTTCATCAGCACCGCATTTCTCTTATGTCCTTTTTCGCTATTTAAAATATCAAGTGTTATTTTTGCATTTTCCTCCGGTGTGCCGCCTTTTAAGTCATCCTTCGTACATCTCTCCAATCCAAAATCCTCCGGCGTGATCACATAGGACTTAAACCAGCCGTCCATGATCTCGCAGACGGTAGTCGGCGCGCTCATGGATATCTCATCCAGCTTATCCTGTCCGTAGACCACCATGCCCCGCTTCACGCCGAGGCTGATCAGCACCTGTGCCAGAGGCGCCACAAGGTACTCATCGTATACGCCGAGGAGCTGCATGGAAGGCGAGCCCGGGTTGGTCAGCGGCCCCAGGATATTGAACACAGTTCGAAAGCCCAGCTCTCTCCGGATCGCTCCCACATACTTCATGGAAGTATGGTATTCCTGCGCAAAGAAGAAACACATCCCTACCTCCCTCAAAAGTTCCACGCATCTCGCCGGGCTCTGCCGGATATTCACCCCCAGCGCCTCCAGACAGTCCGCCGTCCCGCACTGTGAGGAAGCCGCCCGGTTGCCGTGCTTGGCGACCTTCATACCGCCTGCCGCCGCCACGAGGGCGGAGGTCGTGGAAATATTAAAGCTGTGAGCATTGTCGCCCCCGGTCCCCACGATCTCGAACAGCTCCATATCCGTCTCCACCTTCACCGCATGGGCACGCATCGCCGCCGCGCAGCCCGCGATCTCATCCGTCGTCTCCGCCCTGGCGCTCTTTGTGGACAGCGCCGCCAGAAATGCTGCATTCTGCGTCGGCGTCGTCTCTCCGCTCATGATCTCATTCATCACGGTATAAGCCTCGTCGTAGGTGAGGTCACCCTTATTTACGATTTTTACGATTGCTTCTTTGATCATTGTTCTCTCCTCTTTCCTGCGCCGTCTCTTCTGTCTGCAGCGGAGCCTGTATCCGGCGCTATTCCGGCTCCCTGCGCCCGGGACGTTTCTGTTTCACAGGATACCGGTTTCTGCAAAACAAAAAAAACGCCCCTGACAGATATTTTCTATCTGTCAAGGACGAATAACGTACACTTTATCAGTACGACACTATCCGCGGTGCCACCTTGAATTCACGGGCAGATCCCGTGCGCTTAGCAGGATACCAACATATCCCCGGCAACTGACGTATGCCTGCACGTTGCAGAATACTCTGTGAGATCCGATCGTTGGCTTCCCACATTTGACTGCACCCTCAGCGGTCCATTTGACAGCCTGTTTCCCATAAGGATCACCGCTCATCTGCATCTTCTATCCCCGGTAATCCGCCCGGATCTCAGCATCCCGGACTCTCTGTAAAGGCATAACTGCCGTTATCTCCGCTTCAACGGTTTAGCATATTAAATTCTTTTAACACGATATCACACATTTTTCCCACTGTCAAGAAATTTCTGCTCCGAATTTACTCCGCGGTAACAGTTCACGATTCATTGTCAGCATAATCGCAGCGGGAAAAAAAGAACATGAATTATCTTATGATTATATGCAATATTTTGAACTGTCGTATTATTTTTAATTTCCCCTTGACATAGATAGATTTCCGATATATATTATAGATAATCGATATATCGAAAATCTATATAACCATTTTATATGAAGGAGGAAACACTTATGGCAATCGATAAAAGCCTGCTCTCCGGCAGTACCACGATGCTGCTCTTAAAGCTTCTGTCAGAGAAAGATATGTACGGTTACGAAATGATCGAAGAACTGAAGAAACGTTCGGAAAATATCTTCGCGCTGAAGGCCGGCACCCTGTACCCGCTGCTCCACGGCATGGAGGACAAGGGACTTTTGACCTGCTATGAACATGAAGCCCAGGGGAAGGTACGAAAATACTACTCTATCACGGGCAAGGGCAGGAAAGAACTGCAGGAGCGGAAAAATTCCTGGCAGGAATACTCCCACGCGGTGGCAAGCGTTCTCTGCTACGGGGTATGATGGATTGGAGGAATAAGATGAACAGAACAGAATATTTAAACAGCCTGACGGAGCAGATCCGAAATAAACACGCAAAAGAGCTGGTGCTCACGGAGATCAACGCCCACATCGAAGACCAGAGGGAAGCCTATCTTCTGGAGGGAATGGACGAAGAAAAAGCGGAGGAGATGGCGGTAAAAGAGATGGGGAACCCGGTGGATACCGGCATCCAGCTCGACAGGATACACAGGCCGAAGACGGATGTCTGGATGCTTGGGGCGATGGCCATCCTGACCCTGATCGGCATCATCATGCAGTCCATCATCGTCTCCCAGTATGACAACAGCGCCGTCTCGAACACCTACCAGATGCGGACGATCCAGTATAACCTGATCGGTTTTGCCGTCATGGCATTGGTTTATTTCGGAGATTACCGGATACTCGCCAGACATATATGGCCGATCTACGGCGCATACCTTGCGGGCAGCATTTTATCCCTGCACTTTCTATTGTTTGCGTACCATCAGTATATCCGGTTCGGACACACCATCGCCATACTGTTTGTCCCCCTGTTTGCCGCGATCTGCTACCGTTTTCGGGACCAGAGGGGAAAGGGCATTTTGAAGGCGGCAGGTATCCTTGTCTTCAATACGCTCCTGCTCTTACTCTCCGGCACTTATATTTCGGCTTCGATGTTTCTTTCTTTTATCGCCTGCCTGCTCACACTCTGCGCGGCAGCCGGCAAGGAAATCTTCGGCGGCAGAAAAAAGCTGCAGACAGGTATACTGGCGGCGGCCATCGTGGGAATTCCCGCACTGTTTTTCGGGGATATTTTCCTGCTTGGCGGACGCTTCCTGCATCTTGCGGAATACCAGATCATGCGCATCCGGGTTATGTTAAACCCCTCCCTCTACGCCGATGCGGCGGGATACCAGACATTGCTCGTGCGTGACCAGCTCTCCGACGCTTCCTTTCTCGGCGGCGGGACCATCGGAAAAGTCGGCGAACTCACCGGCGCATGGTGCGACTATGTGCTGATCTGCCTGACCGCCTACTTCGGCCTGCTCGCCGCTTTCCTTGTCGTCGGGATCATCGCAGCCTACTTCCTGCGGGCACTGCATATCTCCCTGACGCAGCATAACCGTCTGGGCTTTCTTCTGGGGATCTCCTGCAGCAGTATCCTGATCCTGAAGACCGTCGTCTATGTGGCGATGAATTTCGGCATCGGCCTCACGGTAAGCATCGATATGCCGTTTCTGACTTACGGCCTGCACTGCACCATCATCAACTTCCTGTTCATGGGAATCATTCTCTCGGTGCATCGCAACACAAACCTGCTGCCGGAGCCGAAGGAAACCGCCCCGCGGTTCCGCCTGCGGATCGAACGGGTGGAGGGGAAATGATTTTGCCCGCGGAAATATCATTGTAAATCCGCCTCCTGCGTGCTATAGTGGAATTACAAATTTTTACTTTATGAGGAGGCAGACATCATGAAACACAAAAAATTATGGCTCGTTTTACTGACAGCAGGGCTGACGCTGTTGTTTGCCGGAAAATTTTCCCTTCCGGCGCACGCCGCTTCGGCATTTGACCCGGTCTACTATGCCGCGGCTTATCCCGATGTGGCTGCCGCGCTGGGAACCGATTCCCAGGCGCTTTTAGCCCATTACCTCACCTACGGTATGGCGGAAGGCAGAGTACCCTTTCAGGGAGCCGCCCCCGGCGCCCCGGTGGACGGCGTGGACACAGCCGCGATCTCCGCTCCGGCAGCAGCTGCGGCCGGCGTACCCGTGCCGGTAAACCAGCTCGCCAATCTCTCCAGCCTGAAAAAGAAACAGACCGACGCTGAATTTAATCAGGCGTACGCCGCGGCCTGGGAGACCGTAGCGCCGCTCGTCGGACTTTCCAGAGAGGATCAGCTCATGGGCATCGCCATCGCCCTGCGCTACCGCTTCGACTCCGGCATGATGTATTCCATGTCAACACCCCACTACAACGACCCCTACGGATATTTTGTACTGGGAACGGCATCCTGCGCCGGATGCGCGCGGGCTACGGGACTGTGCCTGAACATTCTGGGCATCCCCTATGAACATGTGAACGAAAACCAGTATTCCCATCAGTGGTGCCGCGTCAACATAGACGGAACCTACTGGATCTGCGACGCCTACGGATTATACTGCGGCCCGGAGCCGGCGCCCTATATGCATCCGTATCTGTAAACTGCGGGATAGTCAAACACGGTACACAAAATGGAAATGGGAAATCATTTTCGTCAGAAGCGAAACAGTAAAATATAAAAATTATACTGGTACTATCCAGAAAAGGAACCGCCGCATCAGCCCGATGCGCAGTTCCTTTTCTCTTACATTTTGCCAAAATCCAGTACCGCCAGAATAATATTCCTAAGGAGTGCTCTTGAAAAACAGAGCCGGCGAGAGCGTGGCGACGAAGTATTTTATGTTCTTACCGGCGTCCGTCCGTTTCACCCTCCTCCTCTTCCACATGCTCCCCCGTGATCGAGTAGATCACCCATTCCGCGATATTTTCCGCATGATCCCCGATCCGCTCAAAATACTTGGCGATCATCAGCAGATCCAGCAGCGCTTCCGCATTATCGTTCCCAGCCGCTATGGAAATGATCAGCTCCTTCTTTATTTTGTCAAACAGCTCATCCACCAGATCGTCCTCTTCGATCACTCTGCCGGCGATCTCTCTATCATTCCTCACAAAAGAATCCACGCTCTCCGAGACCATTTTTATCGCGGCTTCCGCCATTTTTTTCAGGAGCGGCTCCCGCTCGAGGCCGCTTCCCGCCACATAGGGGGCGATCTCCACGATATCCGACGCCTGATCGCCGATCCGCTCCATGTCGGAGATCATTTTCAGCGCGGCGGAAACGTTCCGCAGATCCCCCGCCACGGGCTGCTGTTTCAATATCAGCTTGATGCATAGCGCCTCGATATCCCGCTCCTTCTCGTCGATCTGCCTCTCGGCGCCCAGACAGGCAGTTTTGTCCTCGCCTCTCCCTTCCGTCAGATACCTCACGGCGTCTGTTATGGCACTCACACATAAATTACCCATCTCGGCAAGCTCCGCGTTAAGCCGCTTAAGCTGTCTGTTATATTCGTTCCGCATCAGCCAAACCTCCCTGTGATATAATCCTCCGTCCTCTTATCGGCGGGCTTTGAAAACATCTTTTCCGTGTCTGCGTATTCCACCACTTCCCCCAGCAAGAAAAATGCCGTTTTATCCGCAATTCTCACCGCCTGCTGCATATTGTGGGTCACCATGATGATCGTGTAGTCCGTTTTCAGTTCCATCACCAGATCTTCGATCCTGGAGGTGGAAATAGGATCCAGAGCCGAAGTCGGCTCATCCATCAGAAGGATCTCCGGTTCCACCGCCAGCGCACGGGCAATACACAGCCTCTGCTGCTGCCCGCCGCTCAGTCCCAGCGCGCTCTTTTTCAGCCTGTCTTTACACTCTTCCCAGATCGCCGCCTGCCGCAGGGAGCGCTCCACGATCTCATCCAGTTTTGCCTTTCCGCGGATCCCGTGTATCTTTGGCCCGTAGGCGATATTGTCATAAATACTCATGGGAAAGGGATTGGGTTTTTGAAAAACCATGCCCACCCGTTTCCGCAGAACGGTGGCATCCATATCCTGATAGATATCTCTGCCGAACAGCCTGATCTCCCCCTCGATCCGGCAATTGTCCACCAGATCGTTCATACGGTTTAACGTCCTCAGATAAGTGGATTTTCCGCACCCCGAAGGACCGATCAGGGCAATGATCTCCTTCTCGGCAAAAGAAAGATCGATCCCTTTCAGCGCATGGTTCGTGCCATACCATAAATTCAGATTTTTTGTCGTTATGCTTTCTCTCATAAAAATATCATCTCCTGTTTTCTCTGCAGGATCAGCAGCCTACGCCCGCCTGTCCCTCTTCATCTGCCCCGCCGCAGCCTTCGCCGCCATATTGATCCCAAAAGTCAGGACCAGCAATAGGAAGGCAATGGAAAAAGCAACGTCGAACTGCCCGCGCTCCTTTGCATACATATACAGCGCCACCGTCAGGGTGGATCCCGCATTGCCCCTCTTCACCGCCTCAAACGCACCCAGCAGCTCGTTTGCCATACCCGCCGTGAACAGGAGCGCGGCGCTCTCGCCCACCACCCTGCCCACCGATAAGATACATCCCGTCACAATGCCGTCTATCACACAGGGCAGGACCACCGTGCGGATCATATGCCACTTCCCGGCGCCAAGCCCAAGGGCTCCCTCTCTGTAGGATGCCGGCACCGTCTTCAAGCTCTCCTGCGTCGTGCGGATGATAGTGGGCAGGATCATGATCACCAACGTTAATGCGCCGGCCAGCAGGCTCGTTCCCAGCGAAAAAAACTGCACAAAGATCAGCATCCCGACGAGGCCGTAAATAATGGAAGGAATCCCGGAGAGCGTCTCCGCCGCAAGCTCGATCACCTGCACCAGCTTTTTATTTTTTGCATACTCATTCAGATAGATGGCAGCTCCCACCCCAAACGGCAGGACCAGAATGAGCGTTATCACAATGATATATACCGTATTCAGGATATTGGGCAAAATCCCGATCGTATCATGCAGAAGGCTCGGCTTCGAGGAGAGCAGCTCCCACGAAATGCCGGGAACGCCGCGGTACAAAATATAACCGATCAGGCACGCCAACAGCAGACAGATCAGGCCGGCCGCCAGATACATCAGGCCGTTCAGCAAAAGATCCCTCACCCTTCTCGCCGCCGATATTTTTTCAGTCATGCTTTTCCCCTCCTTTCACCGCCAGATTCAGCAGCAGATTGATCATCATAATAAAAAAGAACAGCACCAGTGCAATGGAAAACAGCGCCTGTCTCTGCAGGCCGGAGGAATAGGACATTTCACTTGCCACCGCCGTGGTCAGAAAACGGACGCTCTTAAAAAGCCCCGGCATATTTGCCACATTTCCCGAAACCATCATGACTGCCATCGCCTCCCCCACCGCCCTGCCGACGCCTAAAACCACCGCCGTGACGATGCCGCTCTTCGCCGCCGGTACGACTACTTTGAAGACGGTTTCCGTCTTTGTGGCTCCTAACGCCAGCGATGCCTCCTCGTATTCTTTCGGCACCGCTTTGATGGCCGTCTCCGAGACCGAGATCACAGAGGGCAGAATCATCACCGCCAGAACAAGGATCGCCGAAAACAGGTTGGCGCCGTCCGGAAGCCCGAACGTTTCACGAACCCAGGGTACGACCAGTATCATGCCGATCAGGCCGTATACGACGGAAGGGATCCCTGCCAGCAGATCCACCACATTCCTGACAATACCCGAAACGGCGGGGTGTGCCATCTTTGCGAGAAAGACGGCACACAGCAAACCCACCGGCACGCCGATCAGGATCGCCCCGCAGGTCCCGTACAGGGAAGTCAGGATAAAAGGCAGGATGCCGTAGGAGGGCTCTGCGGCCGTGGATGCCCATCTGGTTCCTGTCAGAAATTCCGACAGCCCGATCTCCCCGATCGCCGGAATGCCGCTGATCACGAGAAATATCGTGATCAGCAGGACAAATCCGATCGTCAGCAGGCCGCAGGCCAGAAAGGCCAACTTTATCGCTTTCTCTTTCATAGCCTTATCCCCGCCTTACAGGCACTGCACCGGCCTCTGTGATCAGGCCGTCCGCCGCCTCCCCGGTTGCGAAGTCAAAGAAGTTCTGCGCCGCCTCCGACAAAGGCGCGTCCTTTTTTGTCACCAGCACAAAGTTTCTCTGGATCTTATACACCCCGCTCTGGATCGTCTCTACGGACGGCGCCACGCCCTCCACGCTGACTGCCTTTACACTCTCATTCAGAGAGGCAACGGAAGCATAACCGATGGCGCCCGGATTTCCGGAAACCGTCTGCACCACATCTCCTGTCGAGGTAAGCTCCTGGGAATATACGCAGTTATCTTTCGTACCTGTCACTTCCTCAAATCCGTCTCTTGTGCCGGAAGCCGCCTCTCTGCCGATGCAGACAACAGACGCATCCTCGCCGCCTACTTCCTCCCAGTTAGTGATCTCGCCGGTATAGATCTTTGCTATCTGTTCTATACTCAGATCCTCCACCGTATTTTCAGGATTTACAATAACTGCGATCCCGTCGAGGGCAACCACCGTACCCACAAGATCCGCCTGCTCTTCCTCTTTCAGATCCCGGCTTGAGAGGCCGATATCGCATCTGCCCTCGCTGACCGCCTGAATGCCGGAGCCGGAACCTGTCGGATTATATGTCACTTTGATATTTCCGTTCTCCTCCATGTAAGCTTCACTCAAAAACCCGATCACCTTTTCCATGGAAGTGGAGCCGTCCGTGGAGACGACCTGTGTCTCCCCATCGCTTCCCGCCACAGGTGTGTTCTCTTCCGCGAGCGCATTCCCGCCTGCCGCATCTTTCTCCGCGGACACATTCCCTTCCGCTGCGCCTCCTTCAGCGGTCGCGTTTCCTTCCGCCGCGCTCTCGCTCTCTTCCGCGGGTACGCTCTCCGCTCCCGCCTGCGCACCGTCAGCGCTTCCGCATCCGCCCAGCACGCCTCCGAGCAATGTTAGTGTCAATGCCAATGCAGCAACTTTCTTCATTTTCATAATAGTTCACTCCTTTGTGGTATTTTTTGTTACAGGAAAATTATACCGGCCGGAATGTAAATTCTGAAAGCATGGATATGTAAATTAAAAGAAAATTTTTCCGGACATACGACAATATGCTCAAGTCAGCTTTTGGTTAGCTTTAAGAGCAGCACTTGGCTTATTGCCCACATAATTAACGGCACAGGAAAGATCGTCCCTGTGCCGTTTATCCGTTTTCTCATATTTTATTCCCGCGGGCAATGAACCAAGCGCCGCGCTTGCGCGAGTATAAAGTCATCAAGCTGACTTAGCGAATGCCGCGAGGGTCAATGCCCCGCTGCTTGCGGCGGGGTTATTGACTTCCGCGGGCAATGAGCCGGCCGACTGCTTGCGGCAGAGTTATTGACTTACTACCAGCAGTTACCGCATTGTCTTTTATTCTCATTTGGAGCAATACTGATCGAATATGCCTCCGCCTCTTCATACGTATTAAAGTACACCGGCTCGCTCATCGCCCTGTCCGAAGTCCCCGTCGCCGGACACCCGCCCACTATATGGATCTTTCCGTTTTTCGCGTTGACAGCATAGCTGCCGCTCCCCACGGAAGCGGGCTGCTCCGGCTGTGTCTGCTCTTTTACATGCTCCGGTTGCTGTTCCGGCTGCGCCGGTGCCTGCTGTTCTGGCTGCACCGGTGTCTGCGGCTGCTTCCCTGCCGCCTGCTGTTTCGACTGGTCCGGTGTCTGCGGCTGCTTCCCTGCCTGCTGCTCCGCCCTCTGTGACTGCGATCCCCCCGCTGATGCCCGGCCTGCCGGCTGCCCTGACGCCGCAGATGCCGCCGCAGCGCTCTCGTCCAGCGAGCTCTCCCCCGTCGCATAATCTATCGACACCCCGGGCTGTACATTGTAGCAAAAGACATTGAACAGGATATCCGCCCCGTTATCCTCCACGGATTTCGCCTCCATCAGCACGCCGTCCGCCACCAGATTATCCCCGTCGAACAGAGGCGTCACCCGGTACATCACATGGTTCCCGGTCTCCTTCACATAATCGGCGACCATATTTTCAAAGGGAAGCATCCCTTCTGTGTTCATATATCTGGTCCCGGTGATCAGGTTTTTTCTGTTGGCATTCTCCCCGGTCAGCTGAAAACCCAGCAGATGGCATCTGTTGTAAAGATAATTTCCATCGACAAGCCCCTCATACTTCACGGTATGCCAGCCCGTAGGCTTCACATCTCCGATGCTCTCCCGCTCCCTGTTCGGCATAATATCCTGCCCGACGCTCGCCATACACACGCCGCACCTTCCCAGCGCATCCAGTTCCTCATAATATTCATAGGATACGTCGGATAACTCGTCATCTGTAAAAAAGGGCACGTTGCCGTTGATCTCCGTATATGCTTTTCCGTCATACAGCGGTACATCTATGTAGGCGACATCCGGCGCTTTTGCCGCCCCCTCCGCGGAGCCTGTGCCGTTCTGCCCCTTTTTCCCCGCAGGATCTGTGATGCCCTGTGCCTCGTCCTCCGCAGAACCCGCACCGCCCTGCTCCTCTTTCCCCTCCGGGTCCGTGATGCCCTGCGCCTCTCCCTCCGCAGAGCCCGTGCCGTCCTGCGCCTCTTTCTCCGCAGAGTCTATGTCATCCTGCGCCGCTTCCTCCACGGCAGATTGCAATTCATCCGTCTGCATCTTTCCTGCGCCGCATCCGGCGAGAAAGAGTCCAAACGCAAACAGGAACCATAATTTCTTAAGCTTCTTCATTTTTTCTCCGTTTCCACTCCTCTTTTATCACAACCTGGTTTAGAGTATGCATCATTTTTCCTTGCTCCACACTTCCATTGTTATCTTTTCATGCGAGCGTCCCTGAAACTCCTCGCTGCCGCTGCATGTAAATCCATGCTCCCAGGGCAGCAGATCCGGATAAAAATCGCCCGGATACTTCCTGTTCCATCTGAATATAATAAACTCTTCCACCCTCCCTGCCGCCGCCAGAATTCCCATATTTTCCACAAAACAGTACTCCCCCGGGCCTGCTTTGGAAAGAAAATCCTCATCCACATAAAAATCAAGCTCCATATCCGCAAACTGTCTTTCGGAATAATCATTCATCCACAATTTCCCGTCTCTTGTGAGCTCCTTTATCTTCTCCCTGACTGCGATATCCTGGCTCTGCCTTCTTCTATTGAACATCATGCCGTTATCGTCGTCCAATGTCAGTATAATTTTCATATATATCACCTGTTATTTCTTTTTTATCTGCAGTATAACATTTTCTGTCCTCCAATACAATCGACACGGACAGAAAACTTGCCATTTTTGCTTCTGTAGTATAAAATCAAAACATACTCAACCAGAATGAATTACTTAAGATCGCCCAGCTGCTATGCATAAAATATGGGATTTCCCCGACGAAAAATCCTTCCTATCTCCCGGACCGCAGACGCGTCCAGATAAAGGCCGGACAAACTGCGAATCCTGAACGCATGGCAAAAGTTGCCGAGAAGTTTCTGGAAAAAACGGGATGTGAGTGTATATTTGTCATTACCTAACCCGGATAAACCGGAAAAGTTTATTTTATATCTTTCCCCTTTGTGTTATTCTAAAGAAAAAGGGGGTTTTCCATCATGTTACTTACAGATAAATACGCCGATAAGATTTATGGTACCATTACCTGTTATGACCGCATGATCATACAGGGATATATCCC
>ERZ808028.765-NODE-765-length-23234-cov-5.522304_pt1 | contig 23234 bp, 13 predicted proteins | sample MGYA00380184_ERZ808028 | MGnify/ENA primary metagenome ERZ808028 (study PRJEB31490, sample SAMN06133397) | mouse gut metagenome | isolation source: J8_1 | host: mice | place: China: Chengdu | collected 2015-05 ...
TTCGATTTCGAAACGAAGTAGAAATGCTTTAAACTTCGGTCCTGGCTTCAAACCAAGTCCCATCAATGTTTGTCCCGTAACATAAGTCGGTAATTGTGCACGTTTTTCTAAATAAACACGTAAAGTCGGGTCATCATCTAACCGGCCACTTGCGACACCAATTAAAATCGCCTCAGTAGATAGATGTTTCAATCGTAAATGATATTGTTCGATTGTTCTTTCTGCGAATGGCTCAGCTTTTAATAATGCTTGCAACTCCTCAACTTGCTTGATGAGTGGCTTTGTCAACGCAAAAGAATAAGCACTTGTTAATTCGCCGCTATTCATAAATGGTAGAATAAAATAATCAAACCAGTTTGGTATAAAACGAGTGACAACCTTGCCATCCATCGGTCCAAACACTTCGTATAATTGTTGCAAACGTTTTGCTGCTTCTACAGTTTGTTCAGCTACTTGTTCTTCGACGCCAAACTGCTGCCAAAACTTAATTTCAAATAAACGACGAATGACTGCAGATGGATCGCCTTCATGAAATAATTTTTCCATTTGCACGACGAGGCGGTTTGGCGTTAAACTTTTTACATGATCAATGGAATTCAGCGCAAATTGCTCCGTTTCAGCATCCATTTTAAAATCAAAACGTTGCTCAAAACGTACCGCTCTACAAATTCTTGTTGGATCTTCAATAAAACTTAAATTATGTAGCACTTTAATTTGTCCTTTTTGTAAGTCATTTTGACCCCCAAAAGGATCGATTAACTCGCCAAATTGACCTTCATTTAAACGAGCCGCCATCGCATTAATTGTAAAATCACGGCGTCGTAAATCTTCCTCCAAAGTTGATAATTCTACAGAAGGTAATGATGCCGGGCGATCGTAAAACTCTAATCTTGATGATGTGACATCAATTGATAAACCATCTGGTTGTTCCCAAGTTGCCGTTCCAAAACTTTCATGAATGACGACTTCCCCACCATATTTTTCATGAAGACGTTTAGCAAATTGTACCCCGTCCCCTTCTACAACAATATCGATATCATCATTCGGCTTTTCAAGTAAAATATCCCGCACAATTCCACCAATTAAAAAGCAATCGACTGCCATTTCTGAAGCCGTTTCACTGATTTGTTTTAACACTTCCATAATAGACTTCGGTAATTGCTCGGTCATTTCATTTTGAATATTAATAAAGGCTTGATGCGTTTCATCTTCCGTTGATTGCATCATTTCCTGGTGCATTTTTTCAATTAAATTTGTTCTTGTCACAATCCCAATCATTTGTCCATCTACATCTAGTACAGGGAGACGTCCTATATTATGGTCAATGACGAGCTTCTGTACTTCTTCTAAAGGTGTTTCGGGCGTTACCGTAAAAACATCTGTCGTCATATACCCTTTGACAGGTGCATGACCGAGCCCGTGGTAATTGCCTTTATCTAAATCCCGTCTCGTAATTAAACCGACCAACTTGCCATCTTCTGAAACAATCGGATAACCTGAATGTCCGTATCTGTACATTAAACGTCCGGCTTCTTCGATTGTCGTCTCAGGTGTTAATGTTTTGACAGGTGAAGACATAATTTCAGCTGCCGTCACTGCAGGATTTAACATCAGAGGTAAATCCGTCAGTACAGCTTCAAACGTTTGCTGTAAATCCCCTTTTTTCACCATCGCAGAACCTGCATGCTGATGCCCGCCGCCACCGAATTTTTGCAAAATTGGATGGAGTGAAATCCGATTTGAATTCGCACGTCCAACAATATGTACATGTTTTTTCATCCGAACGATTGAAATTGCTGCATCTGCACCTTTAATGCCTAATAATTTATGTGTAATCAGTGCTAAACCACTTTGAAACTTTGGTTGATTATAGCTACTGACAACAATTTCTAATCCTTCCAATTCAATCGTTTCAGCATTTTGCAATAATTCATCTAGTAAAATTTGTTGTTCTGGTTCCAACACATCTTCTGAAAAACGTTGCACCATTTCTAAATTCATACCCACACGAACAAGTGTACTCGTTACTTCTAAATCGCGTGCCGTCGTATTTTTATAAGTAAAATTACCAGTATCTGTATAAATACCAAGCCCAAATAAAGTAGCTTCAAACTCACTAATCGGCAATTTTTGACGCTCGATTTCCTCAATTAATAACGTCACTGCCGCCCCCACTTCTTCTATACGTCCCCCGTTTGGTTGTACATCTTCTGGACGTTTTGGGTGATGATCGTATACAATCATTTCCACAGATGAAGGGTCAAAATCAGCAGGCACTCGTCCAGCACGCTTTAAATTAGCAACATCAACAAGAATAATTTGCTCTACTTGATCCCACTCAACGTGAAGATCTCTCATAAATTGAAAAGTATCACGGTAAATATTTAAAAAACGCCCTACTTTATGATCTTGTTTATCAGGTAATACTAAAACTGCATCAGGATACAATTTTTTTGCGGCAATCATAGACGCAAGTGCATCAAAATCAGTGTTATTATGAGACAGAATAATTTGCATTGTAACTCCTCCTGCGAACTTTCTTCTATATATATACCCTTCATTTTAACATAACTATATCATTTTACCTATACAAAGAAACAACAACCGCCCTCTTGAAGGAAGTTGTTGTTTCACTTTTACTTTTTAATCATTAACTTTGAATGACTAAAACTCAAAATGATAGCTGCAATCAATAGCAGGAATACATACATCACGATATTCGTTATACCGATTAACAATATACTTTTCATGTCAAATGAATAAAATCCGAAGAACAATAACAGACTTAACACACTTCCAATTGCCAATGAAACACCAATCCATATCGCAATCTCTTTCATAAACAAAGCTTTAATATCCTTGATTTTCCATCCAATTCTTCTAAAATTGATCATTTCCATTGCTCGATCTTGAAACAACCTCGATAAACTTTCAATCAATGTGATGACAGCAAGTAGATAAGTACTGATGATGAGCAATTGATTCCAATGATTGACTTCCGTATTAATGTATTGCCCTAAAATTGTTTGATTTGTTTGTGTGATCGATTCAGTGAGCGATAAATAAACAAATGTCGCAAGTGTACTGACGAACAAAATTTGAATAAACGTTACAAAAATCTCTTTTTGATAATAAAAGATATTTCTGACAACTAAAGAAGGACTTCCACTAATTTTCCTCTTCACGTTCTTACCTTTTTGATACAAAATATGATTCAAACTTCTCGTCACCAATAAGTAAATGCCTAGCGCTAAAACAAAGATGACAAGCAATTGGATCATCAATAAAGTGACATAATTCACATCTTTATACATCCAAATGGCAACACCTACAAGAGAAATCACACTTGCAACGACGATTAATTGCATCATTTCCTTTTTATATAACTTTTGAATATCTTTATAAGTCCAACCGAGCAGCTTTAAATATTGGGTCGATTGAACTTTTTCCAAACTCCATAACTTCACACGATTCATCACATACGTTAAGGCAACGATTGTAAATGCCAGTGCCAGTAATAGGTTAGTAATATCCCATTGTTCGACAATTGCACCAGATGCACCAATCGTCGTCCATGATTCTTGAACAACGCCGAGCCCTTCTACTTCTATCTCCATCGTCGATAATGAGGAGCCCGCTACGATATCTACATGAAGTCCCATTTGCTGAAGGCCTTCCGCTACTGTTTGAATCTTTTTAGCCGCTTCAGGAGAATAGTTTGTAATATCAGCTACTTTAATACGAATGGCATCAATTGGTAAATCACCTTTTATAAATTCAGCTGATTCCATATTTGTTAATCCTTCAGCTGGAGCTGTGACAAAACTTCCTGCTGAAAAAGTTGGCGTAATCATCGTTTTTTCTCCAGCTGAATTAAGTTGATAAACAGGTTCTAGTTGGTAAATACCTAATGGACTCGCTGCTATACTTTGACTTTTTCCACCAATTTCATAATACCCAACTGGATCAATGATTAGTTCGAGTTCACCCGGTTTCGCATCCTTTACAGAAACGCCTTTTTCTTCTATTTCACGGTAAATGGGCATACCATTTTCCTCACTAATTTTTTTCACTACTAGTCCGTTCGCTGTTTGCTCGTATTTGAGTTGCTGAATTAAAAAATAACGCGTCATTCGATCCCAGCTAATCGAACTAGCATAACTTGTCGCATTACTATATTCATCCATATCCACTAACTCGCCATTTTCTTGAATGACGATTCCTTTTCCTTCCGCATTAAAAGGATGCATAAATGGCGATAAATCTACTGTATAACTAAATTCATTGGTATGCGTAGATTGCATCAGTTCATTCATAAATGTTTGATGATTTGGATTTTCAAAATCTACCAAGCCTTCATCTGGATTCAAATCAAATTGCTTCAGTAAATCGAGCAATTCTTCTTTCGTATAAGGTAATTCCCCGCCTTTTACTTGTGCTTTCACAGCAATACTAGAGTCTTGTAATTGCAATACAGGTACTGCATAAGCATTGGAGAATTTTTCATGTCCCTCGACATTTTGACGGATAACGCCTACATGTTCTTCTCCAAACTCAATCGCTGGCAATGAAAATAGCGCATGAACTGGATGCATAAACGATAATAATTCCTGTTGATGAATGATTGATTCTAAAGGATAACCTTCATCTTCTTCAAATTTTAAAAAAGCTAGGTGATAAGGTTCTAAAAAATAATCTTGAACACCATCTGATGTAGCATATTGTACTTCGTAAATTGCCGAATTTTCTGGTGAAGGCAATACACCTAATGTCGTATTCAATCCTGTAAAATAACCTATTGAAGCTACAGGTGCTGCAATTTCGATATCATCTCGTTCTTTAATCGTTTGCCAATCTTCAAGTGAAATGCCACCTTTTCCGCCGCCGATATAGTTCTCTGGCACAAGATTTAATTCTTTTTCAATTTCAGTTATTGCATCTGGAGAGCGCACTAATAAATCATAGCTTCCTCTCGAATGCTCAATAATGTTTTCGTGAATTTGATGGTTCATCGTTGATAAAGAATAGAAAGCGATTGGCGCCATTGAAAAAATAATACCGATCGCAAAGATGAGCATGATATTTGTTTTCAAAGAAAAACGAATATTTCTCTTAATTAACTGTTTCATAGATGCCCACGCTCCTCTACAGCACCCCCTTCAATTGTGACCACTCTATTGCCGTACTTTACGAGTTCTTGATCATGCGTCACTAGCAATAGTGTCACGCCTGTTTCATGTAAATCTTGAATGAGCTTCATAATTTTCTCAGAGGTTTGCCCGTCTAAATTACCAGTTGGTTCATCACATAATAAGACAGATGGATCGCTTAGAAATGCGCGTGCAATAGCTACACGTTGCTTTTCGCCTCCTGATAATTCTGTTGGGAAATGCGTTAAACGATGTCCTAACCCAACGCGTTCAAGTAACTCTTTTGCTTTTTTCTCAATTACTTCTCTTTTAGCATAAGGCAATTGGGGCAATAGCACATTTTCCAATACCGAAAATTGGTCGAATAATTTGAAATCTTGATAAACAACAGCAACTTCATTACGGCGATATGCTTGCATTTCATCAACAGTCATTTTACTCAAGTCGATGCCATCCACTTCAATACTCCCTGTAGAAGGTTGTAAAAATCCGCTAATCATATTTAATAACGTACTTTTTCCTGAACCAGATGCCCCTAAAACTGTAATCCAATCATTTTTCTCTACAGTTAAATTCAAGTTTTTTAAAACAGTCGTATCGTTTTCATAAATCATGTCAATATTTTTTAACGTAATCAAATCATTCCCTCCCCCTTTTAAAAACTCTTTATTAAAAATCGCAAAATTCCAATCTCTATGTAACTTTACCCTACCGTCAGAAAATTGCAATATTTATCCGACTGACTATTTTCATAATCTTCTTATATTTTCACACAAACAGGGTTGCTTGTCACCGCAAACAAACATGCGGCTTTCCGCAACTCGATTCGCGGTCATGTCAACGAGAATCGTTTTGGCAACCAATTCTAATAAAGTTCGTCTAGATAGGTTCAGGTTTGGTTTTTAATAACTATTAAAATCTTTCTCAATACAGATACTTTGAGTCATAAGATGGTTCTTTGAAATAGATTCGATCATTCGCAGGAGGAATTCGTCGTTCGTACAAATGATTCAACCGCTCGCGAAGTTAATTCACCGTTTGTGCAAATGATTCGATCACTCGCGAAGTTAATTCGTCGTTCGTACAAATGATTCGACCGCTCGCAAAGTTAATTCACCGTTTGTGCAGGGGTTTGTTATATTTTTAACTGAACTTATATAGTTGTTGGCATGATTCTGTAGTACAATCATCATAATGATTGGAAAGTGTGGGGAATGTAGAAATGGATAAAAAAACAAGCCTATCGACAATTTCTTATAGCGTGTATTTTCTAGGAGCAATCGCCTTATCCTACTGCATGCAATGGGTGACTGTGCTATTTGTTGAAAGTATGCGATTTACTGCCGCTGATAGCTATCCGGGAGATTTGAGTACGTCTGAGTTAATTACATGGAGTGTTGTATTTCCGGTCATGCATTTTATCGTGCTGACAATTTGCCTAAGTTTACATCGTTTACTGACGTCGGCTTTCGGCATCCCATTTCGAAAACGAATTCCTTTTATTTTCAACATCGCTATCACTCTTTGTTTAATTGGCTATCTTTTATACGTGTTTTTATCTTCGGAGTGACATGGATTGTAGCGACTTGAAGGACAAATATGACTTCTAATTAAAAATAGGCATCGACTAGTTCCAACAATCTTGGACTTTTCGATGCCTATTCGGATAAAATGATACATATTTTTCGGCTATTAGCGTTTGATTAACTGACTACTCGATTTGGGCATCACTTTGAGCAATCTCATAAGTGATACTAATTTGCCCTCCATTAGGCGTTGGCACAGCTTTAAATTCATATTTTTTATTAAAAGAGCCTATTGGAACAGTAATATGACCTTCCATACCAGGTTGGATAGTAGCCGCATAAGCTCCGTTTATTGTGATTTTCACTGCTACTTTCCCAGTGTTATTGACAGAGTAGTTTACATTTTCTCCGTTCGAACTTGATAATTTGTATTCAGCAAAAAATTCGGTCCCTGTATAAGTACCTCTTGCAATCCCCATACCATAAGATGCTGTCTCATTAAAATCCACGTTAACCCCCGACTTTTCTTCAGATGATTGTGAAAAAAATGATACACTACCAATTCCTGTTAGTAGTCCAATAACAAGAAGAGAAACTCTTACATTTTTCATTAAATTCATGACTTAAGCCCCCAACAATGATTATAATCAACTTTACACTATTGTTTCCTAACGTACAATGGTTTAGAATTGTTATCAATAAAATACACTTGAAATGTGCCTATCCTTCGGGTGTAATTTGTCTATATTTAAAATAAATTCATTTGTCAGGATACAAAGATAAATGAAAGGTAATTTTAAGAATGGAGCAAATGGTTTAATATATTGGTATAGTCCTAGCCATACAGATCGCAACTCATGGATGTATTCTTCCACAAATACAAATTCAGCATATCCATCATCAGATGACAAAGCACATTTAAAAAGCAAATGGGGGTATTAAAGATGAAAAAGAAGTTCCTTGTAAGTTGCACGTTAATTTTTGTGTTGACTGTTGTGGCTTATATAATTGCTGATCGAAATATTGTAGAAACCAAAAACCTTCATGGTGGTATGATGATGTCCTATGACAATTACGAAGAACGCCTCGAAGGAAGTGATTTGGTCGTTATTGCAAAATTGGCGGCAGATCCCGAGAATGTATTAACGCCTTATGGAGATGGTTATCCCGATGGGCATCATCTAAGTAAAATAAAAATCTCCGACGTGATTAAAGGCGATGAAAATTTTGCTGAAACAGAAATAGAGATTAGAGAACCTTATTTCACAATTGATAAAGGCATCGCACCTGGAAAAGATGAAATCTATTACGGGGACTATACAAAAATGGAACAAGGAAATGAGTATTTACTTTTTCTTTCTTGGGTCGAAGAGTGGGGTCAACATGGCATTGCATCTGCACATGAAGGAAAATTTAATCTAGATGGTAAAGATCAAGCAGAACAAAAAGTGATTCAGCAAAATGACAAATTGCGAAACTTGCAAATGGCTATTTTTAGCGAAGAAGAGATTGCTAAATTTAAGGAATTATATTTAAAGGATGAAGAATCGGCTCCAAATCGATTCTGCATCCTTTTTTTAGATATTTTTGCACTTTAATTAAAACTTTCAAATACCATTTCAGCATCTAAAGGTCCTTCTCCGATACTTAATTCAGTTTCTACCTTCGCTAACTTTCCATACTCATGACGACTAAATGTCCGTAACCATTTTTTGTAATAAATGCTGGCTCATTTTGTTCATAACATAACGATACTTAAATCATGATTCCATCAGATGTGTGGGAGGGTTCTTGTCGTTGGTGATGAAACAAGCCTTGGGGAGTTCTGTAGTAACGAATTAAAGTTATCCAACATTTATATAGACAAAACTAGAGATACAGCATACAATATAAGTAACAGAACCCACCACGCCTCTTTACAATGCGTACCATGGTGGGACTTTTTATATTTAAGCGAGGAGACATGCTATGGAAAACGATGATAAAATTCATATTAAACAACCAAAAACATATGAAGAACAAATCGAATTGTTAAAAAACGTGGTCTCATTATAGAAGATGAAGCTTCTGCTATAACTATACTTAGTAAAATTAATTATTATCGTTTTAGTGCCTATACCTTAACTTTAAAGAAAGATAATGTATTCAATGAAGGTGCATCATTTAATCGGATATATAATTTATATGAATTTGATAGAAAATTGCGCTTAGAATTATTATCTTCTTTGGAGCAAATTGAAATTTCCTTTCGCACAAAAATCTCCTACTACTTAGCCCATAAATATGGTTCAACACCACATCTAGATGTATCTAACTTTAAAAATGAAGACTACTTTATTGATATGTCACGCCAGATTAGAGATGAAATAAATAGAAGCAAGGAACTTTTCATCATTCATCATCAGGAAAAGTATGAATCTGTATTTCCCATTTGGGTCGTTATTGAAGTTACTTCATTCAGTTTACTATCTAAAATTTATTCGAATTTAAAAGATGATGATCAGGATTGTATTGCGGATTCTTATAATAACAATCGTTTTTTCATTAGAAATTGGCTGTATGCTTTATCCACATTAAGAAATATCTGTGCACATTTTGGTAGGTTATATAATAGACATTTACCCATTCATTTTAAATTGGCAAAAGAGCATCGTAAGAAGATAAAACATGGAAATACTACTTTCAGTGCTATTTTTGTTATCTTCAAAATTTTAGATGATAAAAAAACATTGCAAACACTAATGACAAATATTTCAGCTCTTATTGAGGAGTATGAGCATGTAGATATTAGTCAATTGGGATTTCCTGAAAACTGGAGAAGTATATTAGCGGAAACAATTAAATAGATTAAAAAGTATCGTAATAATAAGGTTGTATTCAAAGAATCCAATTATTACGATACTTTTTATTATCCACTCAAACCCTGTCATTTTGCTATTATATATTTTTCATCACTACTAGCAATCGCCTTATCTTACTGCATGTAATGGATGACTGTGCTATTTGTCGGAAGTATGCGATTTACTGCTGCTGATGGCTATCCAGGAGATTTAAGTACGTCTGACTTCATTACATGGAGTGTTGTATTTCCAAACATACATCAAAAAAGCACAAGCTCCAACTTGCTAGAAGTTGGATTGCTTGTACTTTTCATTATGATATTTCGACTTCTTAAAATCGTTTATTCCACCAATAACCCCTTCACTGCGATTGAGCGATGGCGAATGATTTGTTTGACATACATCACTAACACAATTGTTGTAATTACGCCGCCAATCATCAATGATAAAGAATAATCTAAGTTTAACATTTCAGGTGCGTAAAAGAAATACGTTGACACGACCGCCGTCATAAAGAGTGCCGGGACACCTGCAATTAAGTGGTCATAGTTTTTGCCTTCTTTTAGTAAAAAAGAGACAGCTACCCAAAGCATAATCGTTGCTGTTAATTGGTTTGTTCCACCTACGTAGCGCCATAAAAACGAATAATCAATCGTTGATAAGTAAAATGCTGGAATACTTAAGACAACAGTTGCTAAAATAACAGTCGATTTCTTATCTGGATCAAACCATTTATCTACCGTTTCCATTACAATCATTCTTGACGAACGTAAAGCAGTATCTCCTGTTGTAATCGGTAAAATAATTACTGCTAATAAAGCAAGTACGCCACCTAATGTACCGAGCATGGTAGACGACATTTCATTAATAACACCTGCCGGTCCACCTGCAGCTAATGCAGCTTGTAAACCACCTGTGCCGCCGAAAAATGTCATACCAGCCGCCGCCCATACTAGAGCAATCACGCCTTCTCCAATCATTGCACCATAGAAGATTTTACGCCCTTCTGATTCTTTTTTCATCGTTCTAGAAACAATCGGGCTTTGCGTTGAATGGAAGCCTGAAATTGCACCACAAGAGATTGTTACCATTAACAATGGCCAAATTGGCAGTTCTTGTGGATGTAAATTTGCCAATGTTAAATTTGGAATCGAATAATTACCAAATACTAACACAACGCCAACTGCAACAGCAGTAAATATAATAATCGCACCAAAAATCGGATAAATCTTTCCAATAATTTTATTAACTGGTAAAATCGCTGCTAAAAAGAAATAAGCAAATACAATCGCAATTGCACCTAAAAATGGAATCGGTGTAATTTGTGCGAGTAATTGTGCGGGTCCAGCTGTAAATGCTGCTGTTACTAAAATCATTAAAATTAATGAAATAACGATAATTGATTTTTTAGCAAAACTACCTAAGTACTTCCCGACAATTTGTGGGAACTGTGCACCTTTATGTTTTAATGAAAGCATACCTGAGAAATAATCATGTACACCTCCAGCAAATATCGATCCTAAAACAATCCATACAAACGCCACAGGTCCATATAATGCGCCTGCAACTGCACCAAAAATTGGTCCTAGTCCTGCGATATTTAGTAATTGAATTAACCAACCTTTCCACCAACTCATCGGTACATAATCCATTCCATCATTTACTGTATAAGCTGGTGTTTTACGCGTGTCATCGATGTCGAATACTTTTTCAATCACTTTCGAATAAACCGCGTACCCTGCAATTAATAATACGATTTACCCTAAAAATGTAACCATTGGTACGCCCCCTCGATTTCAATATACTGATTATTATATATAATTTAAATTATTAGTCAATTGATTTTTACAATCATTTTAATTTTTCCGATATTTTATAGTAAAAATGAAACTAAAACCCTATGCAGTAGTTTTAGTTCCAAAAGCTCTTACGAATAAAGTCATAACGAGTAACACCATTACAAATGGCAATAGCCAACCTAGCCCATCCGTGTAAAGTGGCAAATAATTTTCATAAACTGTCACGATTGGATGTAGCCAACTGAATAGCTCTATTTCCAGCGTAGTACATAATGTTTTCAAACCATCGATAACACTAATGAAAAAGACCGTAATTGTCGTGACAATATAGATGATTTTGGCGTCTTTAAATAACGGTGCACAAAAAGCTAAGATCATTAAACTAATGGCTAATGGATAAATAAACATTAAAAGCGGCATCGAAAAAACAATAATATTTGCCAGACCAACATTGGCTACAACAAAACAAAAAGTCGTAAAAAAGGTTACAAAAGCTTTGTAACTAATTTTCGGAAATAATTGATGAAAATATTCACCACATGCCGTCATTAAACCGATGGCTGTCGTTAAACAAGCTAAAATCATGACGGCAGCTAGTAAAATGAAACCTAATGTTCCGAAATAATAAGTAGCGGTCCGAGTCAGCACTTGCCCACCAGTCTCCAATAAACCTAATTTTTCAGTACTCACTGCACCTAAATACGCAATTCCCGCATATAACAATGCTAAAAAGAAAGTAGCAACAGCACCTGTTTTCATAGTCGCCATTAAAATACCTTTCTTACTTGTAACGCCCATTGATCGAATCGCTTTAATGACAATAATTCCAAAAACGAGCGATGCCAATGCGTCCATTGTGTTATAGCCTGCTGTAAATCCTGTAAATAGCTCCCCATTCATATAAGCTGATTGCGGTGCACCAATTGTTCCCATCGGTTTGATTACAACTGCTGACAGTAAAAATACAAGTAAAATGATAATCGCTGGCGATAAATATTTCCCAATGCGATCAACTATTTTAGATGGATTTAACGATAATAATAATGTTCCACCAAAAAATAACAACGTAAATACGATGGAACCAATCAACACTTGTGACTCGCTTAAAAATGGTTTCATTGCCATATCAAATGCGACTGCACCTGTTCGGGGTGCTGCAAAAAATGGCCCGATCGTTAAATATAAAGTAGCTGTGAAAATAATACCGTACAACGGATGTATTTTACCTGCTAATTGTTGTAAACCATCATTTCCAGAAAATCCGATTGCTAAAATCCCTAAAAACGGCAAGCCGACACCCGTAATTAAAAACCCAATCGTTGCGAGTGTAACATTTGTTCCAGCCGCTTGACCTAACTCCGCCGGAAAAATTAAATTTCCCGCGCCAAAAAATAATGCAAATAGCATTAAGCCAATCATCATATAAGACGAAAAAGGCATTTTCTTATCCACTTAAAGTTCCCCCTAGATTATCAGAAAAATCTTTTCAATCCTTATGTTTTCTTTACCAAAACATGTTCTCGACACGTACATTCCGCTACAGACGGACCTTCTTAGCTTCAGGCATCAACCACTCGGGTCATCACAGGACGTGGCGCACTTAGCTTGCCTCGTCGCAAAGTACGATCCAGCTGAGCTTTCAGACTCATGCTTTTCCCGCTAAAGTAGCCGTCTTTCACTGTATGTACTGAATTGTCCGAATTTCCAATATGCAATATATTACAAGATTCTATCTTACGCCTCTTTCACAAAAAATGCAATATATCGCATAAATTAAAAAAGATTGTCACGGAATTGACGCATTCCTGACAATCTTTTTACGACTATTTTAAAATAAACGCTGTTGAGCTATAGCCTTCTTTTGCTTTTTTCACTTCTAAAATGGCTGGTAAGGCTGCTTTCAATTCTTCCACATGGGAAATGACACCAATCATTCTACCTGATTTTTGAAGTTCGATTAATGTATCAATTGCTTTTGCTAAAGATTCTTCATCCAATGTCCCGAAACCTTCATCAATAAACATTGTATCAATGGACACTGCTCCTTCGAAACTTTGAATAATATCAGCCATACCAAGTGCCAAGCAAAGTGCAGCGTTGAACTTTTCTCCGCCAGACAATGTTTTTACATCCCGCGTTTGCCCTGTATACGCATCATATACGTCTAAGCCGAGTCCACTTTGTCGCCCTTTACCTTCTTGGCGGTCGCTTCTTAATAATTCAAATTGGCCATTTGACATCTCACGTAAACGCTCGTTTGCGGCAACTAGCATTTGTTCTAAATAATCGATTTGAATATAACGTTCGAAAGATAATTTCAAATCATTTTGTCCTCGAAGCACATTGTATAACTCTTCCACTTTTCCAAACTTCGTTTCAAGTGCAGCAATTTTCCCTTCCAACGCGGAAAGACGGTCATTATATTGCTGGATCATTTTCAAGTAATGTTCCGCTTCGTTTTGACGCTTTAACGCTTGTTCATATGTCAACTTCAATTGTCCAAGCTCTTCTTCTAACAGATCAAGCGCGGTAAATGCTTTTCCTTCCAGTTGTTGGCTTAATTGACGAACTTCTTCACGAACTGCATAATACCTTTGTTTAAATGCATCAATTTGCTGCTTTAATGTATGACGTTCAGCTTCTGTCATTTTCGCCATTTCATAAGCTTCTTGTGAAGTAAATTGCGAAGTCGTTAATGCTTCATTGAAACGTGCTGTCGTGCGCGTTACTTTTTCAGTACTTTCTACAACTGCTTGTTTCGCATGTATTTCATTCATTTCTGCTCGACTTGCTTGTTGTTTCGATTGTTCTAATTGTTGTTGAACAGCTTGCCAATTTCGTTCAAACGCTTCACGCTGCACCGTTAGTTTGTCCATTTCTAGTTTCAATGCTTGTAAATTCGTTAATGACTCAGGTACTTCTTCAATCGTCTTGGCGATCGATTTTTCTAAATGTGTTAACGTCGTTTGTTGTTCATACGTTTCACGCTCTATTTGTTGAACTTGATTGTTGAAGGCATCTACTTGTTGTTGTACTGTGATGAGTTGTTGCTGCAATTTTTCCAGTTGTTTTTGAGCATTTTTAAAGGCTTGCACATTTTCTTGTAACGTTACTTTTTCTTCATCAAGTTGTGCTTTTAATGATGCCAATTGCTCAACTGTCACTGTTTCATCGTCAAATGCTTGAATCGCTTCCATTAGCTGTTTATGAACGGCTTCTTTTTGCGCTTCTGCCATATGAAACGTTCGTTCAAATTGCTCAAATGCTTGCTTCTCTTCATCTAATTGTGCTTTCGATACTTTCGTAGTTACTTCATGTGCTTTATTTGGATGGTCATGGCTCCCACAAACTGGACAAGCTTCCCCTGCTTGTAAGGCATGCGCTAAAGTCGCCGCTTCACTCATTAACCACTCAGCTGCCAGTTGTTCATAAGCTTGTTTTTTTGTCTCATATTGTGCTTGGAGTTGACGAAAACGTGCTATTTCATGAGCTACCGCTTGTTGTAACTTTACGGCATAATCTACTCGTTCACTCTTTCTTTCACAAGCATAAAAACGTTCTTGTACATCTTCATGTTTGGATAGCGACGCTTCAATTTGTTGGCGTTGTTGTTCGAGCTCAGTTTTGTTACTTTCAGCTTGCTGTAAGTTTTCTTTCAATTGCTGTTTTTTCTTCTCAGCGATTTGTAATGCTTCTCGTAGCGCATGTTGTTGCCTACGTTCTTCATCTAAACTACGGACTTTTGGTTCTAAATGTTGTAAATGGTAAAGACGTTCTTTTAATTGCTCCATTTCAGGTAAGCGTTGTTCTTCTTTGGCATAATTGTTTTTCACTTCCGCTAATAATTGAGTGGTGTTCTCTACTGCTGTGCTCGCTTTTTTGGCGTCTTGTTCTTTCATTTGCTTTTCCGTTAGGAGCTCTTGTAACTGCAGTTCAATTTGCTCGATCGCTACTGCCTTTTCCGCCATTTGTAAACGTTCGGACTCTTTCGTTAGTCCAGGTACTTCAGTTTCCATTTGTTCATAAACTTGTCTTTTCGTTCCGAGTTGTTGCAATTGTTCATTCGTTGATTTCGCCTCATGATAAGCCGATAATTTTTGTTGATGGCGCTCATACGCTTGTTGATAATTGTTTGTTTCCTCGGTCAACTTCTGTTCATAAAATTGTTGTTCTCCCTTTAACCCTGTTAATACTTGAGTTGTATTGAAATAGGTTTCGTTTAATGTTGTAAATAATTCCGCTTCTCTCATTGGTAAAGCTTCTTTTAATTGTTCGAAAATCGTTTGTTGCAATTGCTTTTCACTTTGAAAACTTGTATGCAACTTATCGCGTTGTTCTTTTAAACGTGTAACGATCGTTCGGTATTGATCTGTTTTAAAAATTTTACGCATAATGAGTTCTTTATTTTCTGTATCAGACGTTAAAAACTTACGAAACTCTCCTTGCGGCAACATGACAATTTGGCTAAATTGCGCTTGTGTAAAGCCAATTAATTGTTCCACTTTTTTATTAATTTCTGTCACCATTTGACGATCCACCACTGGAAGTTCACCTTCTTCAGTCACTTCAAAAAAATTACAACTTGCAGGTGTTTCCGTTTTATTCCCAATCTTCGTATACGGAACTTGGCGTCTAATACGGTACGTTTTATCTTTAATTTCAAACAGTAATTCGACTTCAGTTTGCGTATCATTATGGGCAAAATGACTGCGTAATGCACGAATGTCCGCACGATCTTCCCCACTTGCTTGACCGTATAATGCGAAACAAATCCCATCAAAAATCGTCGTCTTCCCTGCACCCGTCGCACCTGAAATGACAAATAATTGATTGCCTTCCAGCTCTCTGAAATCAATGACTTCGGTATCTTTATACGGACCAAATGCGGTCATTTTTAACGTAATCGGCTTCATCGCTCATCCTCCCCATTCATGACATCATAATACACTTCTTCAAACAATTGCTTCGTCTCTTCGTCGGCTTGTTGCCCTTTCAATTCCTCATAAAAAGCTTCAAACAACTGTAAATCCGTTCGTTTTTCTGTTGCTACACGCGTATTTACTACATCATCCGCTTTAGACAAACGACGTAGTTTCCTTCTAACATGCATTGCATTCGGATAGATCGAACGCACTTTCTCCATTGGATATAGTACTGCTGCTTCATCTAATAGCTCAACAAAAACATAATCCTCATTCGGTTCATGCGTTAAAATATCAGCCATCGTCGCTTCAATCGTCCGCATATCTCTTCTCGGTATTAACAGACGTTTTTCAACCGTCACATCACCTTTTGCGTCCAGCTCGACAATATAAAACCCTTTTTCATGATTTTCTTCAGATATCGAATATTTTAACGGCGAACCTGCATAGCGAATCGTTTCATTTTTAACATAATGCGCACGATGTAAATGACCTAACGCTGTATAATGAAATTTCTCAAATAAATCTGCCGCTATAAACTCAGTTCCTCCTATTGCAATCGGTCTTTCTGATTCACTCGTATTGTCTTCACTTTCTCCGTACGGCGTGACAAATGCATGCCCGATAAAGACGTGACGCGCTTTAGGATCCATCTGTTGTTCAATTCTCGCTATGACTTTTTCCATCGCGGTTTGATGCGTTGTAATCTCGTCATCTTCATATAGATTCCGAATAATGGACGGGTCTGCAAATGGCATTAAATGAAAATGAACTTCTCCGTCATCATCATTTAACACAATCGGTGCAACATCTTTCGTCATTTGTCCTTTTATATAATACTGATTTTCATGCATAAACTGACTACCAAACTGTAAACGGCTTGGACTGTCATGATTACCGGAAATTGCCAATACTGGAATCTTCATTTCTAACACAATTTTCTTCAGTACATCATCTAATAATTGAACCGCTTCTGTTGGTGGCACTGCGCGGTCGTAAAGATCCCCTGCAATAACTACTGCATCAGGTTGTTCTTCTTCAATTGCTGTTATAAATTGTGCCAATACAAAAGCTTGGTCTTCTGTCATATAAACGCCTTGCACAAGCTTGCCTAAATGCCAATCGGCCGTATGAAATATTTTCAACTTGGCGCCCCCTTATAAAATCCATTTATTTACTTTCTATCATACCAAATCCGCCCCCAATACGGAAAAATAGTCACAGAAAAGCGCATCGCCCTTCTGTGACTATTGATTAATCTATTTCATATGCTTTTTTCTTACGACGGAATTTACCAAGCACTTCATAAACGAGTGGAACAAATATTAAGGTTAATAAAGTCGAACTTGTTAAACCGCCAATAACCGTTACGCCTAGTCCTTTGGAAATTAAGCCACTTCCTTCAGCACCGATAGCCAGTGGAATTAATGCACCAATTGTGGCGATGGCTGTCATTAAAATCGGGCGTAATCTCGTCGCACCTGCTTCTAAAATCGCTTCCCGTGTTGATAAGCCTTCTTTTTCTTTATTAATGATGCGGTCTACTAATACAATCGCATTTGTGACAACAATACCGATTAACATTAATACCCCAATCATTGTAGAAACACTAATCGTTTCACCTGCAATTAATAATGCAACAAGTGCCCCAATTACTGTAAACGGTAAAGAGAATAATACTGCAAATGGCGCAAGCCCTTCACCAAATGTTACGACAAGAATTAAGTAAACAATCGCAATGGCCGCTAAAATCGCTAAACCTAATTGTGTAAATGCTTCCGTAATATCTTCTGTAACACCAGCTGTCGTCACTTCTACTGTACTTGGAACATCCAATTGATCGATTTCTTTTTGTACAGCCGAAGAAACTTTCGCAACGTCTTTATCTGTAATTGTCGCTGAAACACTAGAGAACACTTTACCATTACGGCGTGATACCGTATCAGAAGTCGTACCTTCTTCAACCGTTACAAAGTCTTTAATCGCAACTTCCATACCAAGTGGCGATTGAATTTGAACATCTACCAATTCATCAATCGTTTGATATTCTTGTTGCTCTTGATCGACAATGACTTCAATCGTTTGATTGCCATTCGTAATCGTCGTTAACACATCTTTTTGCTGCATTGGATTTAAAGCCATCCCAATTTGTGCAGTCGTTAAACCATATTGTGTTAATTTTTCCTGATTACTGACAAGCGTATATTCTTTGTACGTTTTTGCTAAACTTGTTTTCACATCTTTTAATGCTTTTTGGTCATTTAAAATCGTTTCAATTTCTTCAATTACTGGCTCTATATCTTTCATAGACTGACCATACACATAATAACTTACTTCATTACTAGCACCACTCATGCCGAAGTCTTGCGATTTAAATTCACCTGTTGTTTCGAGCGCTTCTAACTCTTTCATCGTATCATCTACGACTTGCGTAAAGTTTTTCGTCGCAGAATCAAACATGACAAACATTAACGCTCCATTTGAAGCGCCTGGAGCCATCGGATTCTCCCCACCAACTGAAACTTGAATCGTATCTACATCTTTTAAAGATGCTAAATAGTCTTCAGCCTTTTGAATGTTTTGATCCACTTTTTCTAACGTTTCACCTGGCTCTGGTGTATACGTAATATACATCATTTTATTTTCATCATCCGGCAAGAAGCTAACACCAATCACTGGCACTAAAAATAAACTGCCAACAAGTAATAAAATAGCGATACTAGATGTAACAACTTTATGATTTAACGTCCAATTTAAGATTTTCTCATAAGCAGTCGCCATTTTTCCTTTTTGCTCTTTTTTAGCAACGGTTTTATTATATAATTCTTTCTTAAATAAACTATGTGCAAGCATTGGTACAATCGTTACCGCCACAACTAATGAAGCGAGTAATGCAAAAACGATTGTTAAGGCGAATGGCATAAATAATTCGCCTACCATGCCACCTACTAAACCAATTGGTAAAAATACCGCAACCGTAACGAGCGTTGAAGATGTAATTGGTAAAAACATTTGTAAAGTAGCCGCTCTTACCAATGCTCGACCTGTTAATTTTTCATCCGTTAAATGCATACGGCGATAAATATTTTCAACAACGACAATCGAGTCATCAATTACACGACCAATTGCGACAGTCATTGCACCAAGCGTCATCATATTTAATGTAATATCCATCCAATTCAAGAAGATTACCGCGATTAAAATCGACATCGGAATCGATACAATTGAAATAATCGTCGAACGGAAATTTCTTAAAAATAATAAAATAATGAGTACTGCAAATAATGCGCCAAATAATGCTTTACTTAACATCGTATTGACCGAGTCTTCAATTGGTTCGCCTTGGTCTAATGTTGTAATGACTTCAATGCCTTTATAAGTCTTTTCGAATTCCGCAAATTCATCAAGCACATCATTGACAACATCTACAGTATTTGCTTGCTGCGTTTTAATAACTTGAACCGCAATCGCTTCTTTGCCATTTGTTCTAGAAATAGACTCTGCTTTACCTTGTTGTTCAATCGTCGCAATTTCACTTAATGAAACGGTTGGTAAATTCATCTGTTCCATCATTTGCGCTAGCTGACTTGGATCCATTTGCTCCATATTCGGCTGTGCATTTTCCCCACCTTGAGGCATGAGTGGAATTTTCATTTCTTTTAATTGTTCTAAAGAAGTGAAATCTCCATCTACTACAACAGATTGCTCGACTTCACCGAATTGGAATAAACCAAGTGGCATCCTAACATCCGATGCTTGGATGATATTTTTGACAGTTTCTTCATCTAAACCGAGCTCTGCCATTTTTTCTTCATTAAATTTTAATGTTATTTCTTCAATTTGCTGACCTGAGATGGACGCACTTGCGACCCCTTCTAGCGCTTCGATTTTTGGCACAACTTCATCTTCCATTAAAGCTGTTAACTCTTCTAAACTCGCACCTTCTTCAGAAACACTGACAGCTAACACCGGAAAAGCATTCAAACTAATGCGCCCTACTTCTGGTTCCATCGCATTTGATGGTAAATTAACATTTTTTAAAACGTCTTCTACATCTGCAGCTGCTTGGTCCATATCTGTGCCGTAATTAAACTCAATCTGTAAGGACGAAGCATTTTGATAAGACGTCGAACTTACCGAGTTTACACCGTTGACATTGGCAACAACTTTTTCGAGTGGTTCGGACAACTCATCTGCTACTTGGTCAGGTGTTGCCCCTGGATAAATCGTTGTAACACTGACAACCGGTACTGTAATATCAGGAATTGTTTCCAGTTTCATACGTGTACCAGAATATAAACCAGCTACTGTAATAATAATTGTCATTAGCCAGATTGCTAGTTTATTATGCATAACAAAATTAACAATTGCTTTCATAAAATCCCCCATCATCTAGTGACCCATCAGTCAGTCACAGTAATTGCAATATTTACTTCTTTCCATCATAATAAAATTAAGAAATATTGACTATTTGCGTATTCCATTTACAATAATAATGACTAGCTAGTCAGTTGTCAATTAAAACAATGCGACAGTAATGTGACCAACTAGTCATATAAAATATATGATAAAATGTTTTTAGTAGTGGAGTTCAATCGATGAAGGGGCGAATCAGGTGACAGACAAACAAATTATACTAATAGAAAATGCACTTCATTTATTTGCAGAGAAAGGATTTTCTGAAACATCCGTCCAAGATATTACAGATGCTTCAGGTATTTCTAAAGGCGCTTTCTACCTTTCCTTTAAATCAAAAGATCAATTATTAGTATCCATTTTCGAATATTCGAGCCAGAAAATTTTAGCAAAATTAGAACAACTTTATACAAATGAACCTTCTTCTGAGAAATGGTTGCATCAATTTTTCAAAATTCAATTTGAAGAAATTGAACAGTACTCTAACTTTATTATTAGCCAAATGTGGGAACAAACGAAAGCTTTGAATGAAGAATTGGTCCATATTCTCAATAAAATGCGGACAAAGATATATGGACATCATGACAAAATATTACGTGCGATGTATGGCGAAGACATTCACCCTCATATTCCTGATTTATATATTTTGTTAAATGGCTTTATTACGGGCTATATGGAAATTATTATTTTTAATAAAGAAAAATTTAATTACAATCAACTCGCACAACATTTAGTATCTGTTACAACTTCAATTGTAGATGGGTTATCCACACCTTTACTAAAGAAAGAACAATTGGTAGGTTTTGCAATTGATTTTAGCACGAAGCATCATACAAAAGAACGATTGCTTGCACTAATAACTAAGTTAAAAACGACAGTAGATGACGACAATATACGGATTTCATTAGAAGTTATTGAACAAGAACTGCAAAGTGAACAACCAAGAAAACCAGTTTTAAATGGCATGCTGTCGAATTTTTCTAATGCTGAAGAACTGGCATCATTTATAGAATTGCTACAACGTTATATGAACGATTTATCATAATAGAAATGAGGTATAGGACATGAATCAATCTTTACAAACAATCATCGAAAAATTGGTTGCACAATTTGGTTTACAACAATATGAACTTGCGCACACTTCTTTTCATAAAGAAAGAATTTTCACTGGTGAAATACAAGCGAAATGTTCATTGGAATTTTTTCCACATGCGACGAAAGATCAAGCGGAAGAGGATTTCAATCCACCTGGGACTGCTGCAATTGAATACAATTTAACGACTGAAAAAATTGACAACATCACCTTTGTCGATCAAACGACTTTTTCAACGGCGACACTTTTCCCTACACAATCCGTACAAGAAGTTGCACAATGGGTTGAAGAACTAACAGGCTTATCATACGGACAAGATTTCGTTGCGACAGATACATTAGACAACGGCTATCAGTTTAAAGCGGATTTCAAAGGGTATGAAATGAGTCCGAGTGGTTTAATAGAAATTGAATTTACGAACGATGGGCAATTATTATCGTTCTTCAATTTCGACAGTGCACCATTAAAATTAGTAAATGAAGCAACGTTCACACTTACTTTGGAAGATGTTTCTTCACTCATCGCGCAACAAATAGAGTTTTTCAACTTTCCAAACGAACATACAGCAAGCTTTATGCCTATTTACGCACTCAATGAAACCTATATTACAAATGATGGACAAAAATGCATTCCATTTATGGCACATGAACGTGAAATGAAGATGGTTCACAAAGTTCTCAAATGGGATGAAGCTTTAACCGGCGACATCGAACGCCATCAAATTGACTTGCATTCTGACATCCCTTTAGAAGAAGCATTGAACTACCAACCGGTTGTAGAAGATTTAACGGTGACTGAAGAGGAAGTTGCAAAAATTACAGAGATCACGACAGATGTTTTACGTACAGTTTGTCCAGATGACACTAATAAATGGGAACTTGCATCGATTCGCAAAGACCAACATTTCGTTGAAGTCTATTGTAAATGGATCGATCAAAACGAAGTATTTTTCAACCGAAAATTTGTCATCTTACTCGATTATGACGAGTACCGCGTTTTAAACTACATCGATAATGGAGAGCTCTATGAAATTTTCGATGATTTTAAACGCCCAGAAAAAGCGGTTGTCACACATCAGGAAGCAGTTGAACGATTACTGCCAACACTAACGTTAACACCAACTTATGTTTACCAAAGAGAAACAGGTCGTTTTGAATTATGCGGTCTCGTCGATTCAAATATGGCAGTCGATGCAGTCACTGGTGAACTACTCTCGCTTGATGAAGTTTAATCATAGCTCCAAGAAACAACTACTAGTAGAAGGTACGAAATAGAATAAAATTTAAAGGAGCTAATTTGTTCAAGGTTGATCAAATTAGCTCCTGTTTATATTGGAATGATATCAATTCAGTTAAAGATTTAAACAGATTTTAGTGCGAACGGTGCATAAATCTTGTGAGTGATTGAATAGTTTGTGCGAACGGCGAATTAAAGATAAAGTCCATATAATTGTGTAAAAAGGTAAAACCATTCCCATCCTTATATAAA
>ERZ808028.766-NODE-766-length-23161-cov-6.260700_pt1 | contig 23161 bp, 20 predicted proteins | sample MGYA00380184_ERZ808028 | MGnify/ENA primary metagenome ERZ808028 (study PRJEB31490, sample SAMN06133397) | mouse gut metagenome | isolation source: J8_1 | host: mice | place: China: Chengdu | collected 2015-05 ...
TGGTATTTTTTTGACACAATTTCTTTCTCTGAATTTTTTAATGATAATTTCTTTTTAATATTCTGTGCCCATAAATCATGCATCTGTTCCGGTAAAACTTTCCTTGTCAATAGTGTATCATATAGATCAAATGCTATTACCTCAATCTCCGGACTTTTTACCAATGTTTTAAAATTTTGAATTAAAGATTTTTGTCTATTTAACATATTTTATTCCCTAGCTATTATCCATTATTCTATTAATTATATCTACGCTTTTTAAAACACTAAAATGCTCCTGCAAATATTTTTTCCCATTGGCTCCCATTACTTTTCTTTTTTCTTTATCTAACAGCATTTGAATACTCTCTCTAAACTTTTCTTCTGAATTGGATGGGATCCATATTCCACAGTTTGCTGCCTCTATAAGCTCTTTAAAATCTGTCACTGTATCGGTCATTGCCAAAGTAGGGATTCCAAACTCCATATAAGATAAAATCCGCGATGGATAGTTTGGAATTGTAAAGTCGTATGCAAGTGAAACAATTCCAACATCACACTGAATTAATAATTCTTCGTAATCATTACGAGGTAATTCATCAATCACTAACGAATTTTCGCATCCTGTCAACATGCTTCTCACCATCTCTTTTTCAGTTCCCCTGCCGATAAGCAAGAAAAAGGCATCCGGAATATCTTTACAAGCATAAATACATTTAGCTAAAAACCGGACTCCTTGCGGTCTTCCCATATTTCCGCCAAATATGAATCGTATTTTATTTTGTGGAATATGATATTTACTCAAAATATTTATATTTCGCTGTTGATGATTTTTAATCCGTTTTGTATTCGGGAACAATATCAGCTTATTATCTTCGATTGTATTATGTGCTTTTATATAGTCGATATTTCCTTTAGACATACAGCCAATCGTGTCAGAAACCTGATATATTTTCTTCTCCAATTTTCTGAAATACCAATATATAAAACCATTTTTTCTTATAATTCCAAGATCAACACCGTTTTGTGGGAATATGTCTTTTAGCATTAAAAAGCAATGAGCATGATACTTTTTCTTTGCAAATTTAACTACACCATACAATGTAATTGGAGGTGTCTCATATAAAATTAAATCAAACTTTTTTCTGCTAAAATATTTACGAATTGCTTTTCGGAACAAAAAGCCTAACATAATAATCGTGATCCCTTTTTCAACAAATCCAACATTATATTGATTTCCCGTTTTAACACGCAAGACGGTACAACCCCGTTCTTGACAAATATACGTTTCCTTATTCCTTTTTTTCTCTGCATTCGTAACTACATATATCTTGTGTTCCTTCGCTAGTTCTTCTGCTAAATCTGTATAAATAGTAGATGTATCGCTGCTTTCAGGAAACACTGTACTCAAATATAATATATTCATAAATCACCCCGATAATATCTATATTCATTCATCCTCCGTCCTTCCGGAGTTACATAGTGATGATCTAATAAAAATCCATTTTTTTGGTAAAAATAGTTTGCTCCTTCATTGTTATCTCGATCCGTTTCTAATTTTATATACATTAATCTGTTAAAATCGGTAATACTAACTAATTTTTCGATCATGGCAGTACCAATTCCCTGATTCTTATCATTAGGCAAAACTCCGATAGATAATAATTCCATATATTCCTCATCTCGTTTACTGTTATCTGAATATGTAAATGCTCTTAATAATCGAAATAAAATTCGGGGATTACGTATAAATCCAAGAAAACCATACCATGCAAATGCAATCAAATGCTTTCTAATTAAATATTTATAACAATTACTAATATTTTCAGAATAAGCTATAAATCCTATTGGTTCATGATGCTCTATTGCCACAATGATTCCCGATTCTGGTTCCTCCATGAATCCCTGATAGAGATACTTCAAAAAACCCCTTCCTAAAAAAGTTAAAAAAAAACCTCTAAAGGTTTGCATATGTATCTCTACTATTTTATTTACATATTTTTTATTATTTGTCATTCTTATTTCCATTTGTCTTACCATGTTCTGTTTCAAAAATTTTCTTATATTCCAATGGGTAGTCTAATCTTTTATTACTGAATACTGACATAAAAATTGCCCGTAGTGTCCTCAAAACAATGTGCAAATCATATCCAAGGCTCCAATGCTCCAGATAATATAAATCCATTAACAATTTTGTATGTAAAAATTCTTTTACATATATCTCCTCTGTATTGTCACCTTTTAGATACAGATCTCCGTGTGTATAATTATAAATACTTCCTGGACAGGCAAGGCCAGGCAATACGCTTAATGTTCGCATTTCTTCCTCAGTATAATACTTATTAACAATATCCATGTCTTCTGGGCGTGGTCCTACAATTGACATATTACCTTGCAAAATATTTACCAACTGCGGTAACTCATCTATCTTTGTATCTCGCAAAAATTTCCCCCAGGCAAATACTCTTTTGTCATAAATAGACGTAATTGCCCCTTCTTTGTCAGCGCCAACTCTCATTGTACGGAACTTATAAATAGTCAAAGGCTTCCTATCCTTCCCCATTCTCTTTGCTTTGTAAAATACCGGCCCTTTACCTGACATCTTAATCCCTGCGGCTGCCACTAACATAATCGGACTAAACGCTGTGAGTGCAATACCTGCCAAAACCTTATCTATAACCATTTTCAACTCAAGCTCAATCTGTTTGCTTTTATAACCGCATTTATCTTCTTTCCCCCCACTCATAAAACACCCTCTTTATCCTCTTTCTACTCGTCTAATCGTCATTAATACTTCGGCAGCGTCCATACAGCATTGATTTCCCCAAAAATGTGCCTGGTGTCTAAGCGCGTCAGATGAACGCGGATGAGGATACTGTCGAACCTCACTGTCATATTTTTCAAACGCCTCTATTTTTTCTTCCAATACAGAGCTGACATCAACCCAAGTGTCTGGAACAAATTTTCTTGGAACGCCCCACTCCGTACTGCTTGCAGTATAGAAACAATAAAAATTTCTAATCCACTCACTGGTAGGTCGAAGTGCAATATTGGCTGCCTGAAAAAGTATTTTATGATCTTGGTTTGCGTCATATCCTGATTGGCAATAAACTATATCAGGCTTAAATTCCTCTGAAACCTGCTCTAAAGGTTTGATTAACTCTGTCAACGTATATGTATCTAACTTCTCATCTGGATATTGCAGTTGATAGACTTTAGACACTCCAAGCAGCTTTGAAACCTCTTGTATTGCCAAATTTTGTCCAACGTCTCTGCCATAACGAAAAGATTCTCCTTCACACATAATAATATTTCGTACCTCATCGCCTCTTTTCGTGTGCCTAAGCACGATACCCCCGATTCCTAATATCTCATCATCCGGATGGGCAGCAACTACTAATATTTTATTCATAACCAAAAACTCCCTTTAGATTTAACTCATTTAGAGATTTTCCAGAATACTGATTTCCTTTCATATCTTCCATTTCTGTAATTAAAAGAATCTCTTTTGTCGTACCTACAAGCAAACCATTAGCATCATTTGAAAAACTATACGCATAGTCTAATATTTCTCCAGGCTTCAAATTTGAGTTTACAGAATGAAAGGGAAGTAAAGCTGCTTTCCACAAGATCCACTTTCTTCCCTCCAAATATGTAAATGCACCAGGATATGGGTGCGTCAGAGCACGAATAAAATTATAAATATTCATCCCACTTTTGTTCCAATTAACCAATCCATCCTTTGGCCTGCGTCTTGGTAATAACGGCTCGTCAGTTATATTTTCGATTGAATTGATTGATTTCAAGCCTTTCTCAAGCTCTTTTATCAATCGCAGCAACATCTCAGAATTTGTTTCTGCTACTTTTTCATAAAGTGTCTGACAGCTATCATATATAGTAATCGGGAACTCCATCTGATCTATAATTTTCCCTTCATCTACCTTGGTATTTAACCACATTAAGGTATTGCCTGTTCTTTTTTCTCCATGAATTAATGCCCAATTAATCGGAGCTGATCCTCTATTATGAGGAAGTAACGATGCATGAGCTCCCACTGTGCCGATTACAGGAACTTTCAACAGACGTTCTGGCAATATCTCACTCCAGCCAAGAACAATAAGAAGATCCGGATGATATGAAGAGATAATTTCAAATGCCTCATCACTTTTAATTGTCGGGACAGTAATATAAGGAATATGATATTCCTCACATATACCTTTATAAGCTCTTATCCCTGCACTTTTCTTTGCAAATGCTTCGTCATCTAAAGTAATAAATGCAGAAATTTTTTTATATTTCTTTAGAACGGCATGAAAAGCCAAAAATGCCTCCTCATGAAAACTAATCCATACAATATTCATAAATATTTTCCTCACTGCCTATCTACATATGATTTCATAATCTCAACAAAATTCTCGGCTACAAACTCTGCATCACTATCACTCAATAAAGTATGAAGCGGTAACGTAATAAGATTAGAAAAATAATTATATGCGGCTGGAAAGTCTTCTATCTTCCAACCTAAATTTTTGTAAGCTGTCATCATCGGTAACGGCTTATAATGAACGTTACAGATAATTCCTCTTTGAGCCATTTTCGTAATAATTTCAGAACGCTGCACTAAATTTATTCCTGGTATACGTGTAAGATATAAATGATCGGAGCTGTCCATTTTATCAGTATGATGCACAAGATGTCCTACTCCTGCCCTGTCTATGATTTCATCATAAATAGTAACAATAAAACGCCGTCGTTCAAGAAATCCTATATATCTGTCAAGTTGCTTTAACCCAAGCGCTGCCATTACATCTGTCATATTACATTTATACCAAGAGCCAATAATGTCATACTCCCATGCACCAATATTCGTCTTTGCCAATGCGTCTTTACTTTGACCATGTAAAGACAATAATTGATAGTAATGATAGATTTCCTCATTATTGATACCGGTAATCGGCTGCCAAGTGCTTGCACCTCCTTCTGCTGTAGTAAAATTTTTCACAGCATGAAAAGAGAAGCTTGTAAAATCAGCGATTAATCCGGCCATTTTTCTGGAAGCATGAATAACTCTTGACGCTCCTAACGAATGAGCCGCATCGGATAATACGGCAATTCTTCCTAACGACTTCTGTATCCGCGAAGATAATTCTTTTAAACCGTCACTGTGGTCATCTAATGCGCAAAATAATGATTTTTTCTTCTCAACAATTTTAAATATACGTTCGTAATCGACAACCACACCACCAAGATCAACTAAGACTACCGCTTTTGTAGCACGTGTAACTGCAGATTCTAATTTATCATAATCTATCTCTGGAGCAGAAGTATCGGGTGCTCCATCCTTTTGTATATCTACAAACACTACCTTTGCCCCAACATGAATGACGGCAGATGCCGTTGCCGTGTATGTATATGCCGGAACAATTACCTCATCTCCTGGACCAATCCCTAAAATTCTTAAATTCAATTCCTCTGCCGCAGTTGCAGAATTGAGACATACAACCCTGTTATTCCATCGTTCTGGCTCTTTTTCTGTATCAATATCAGTTTTTCCTGTTTCTATATAAGCAGCAAGCCTCCGTTCTAATAGCTTTGTTCGCGGACCTGTCGTAATCCACCCGGAGCGAAGTGCTTCTGCTACTTCAATTATTTCTAATTCACTGATATCTGGTGGGCTAAACTCAATTCGTCTATTCTTTTTTTGCATTTCTTTTTTATCCGTCCTCTCCATAGACTATTTCACTTTTACATCTATTTACTTCTACATAAATCATGCAAATGAACATACTACACAAAAACAGGAAGAATCCTCCGATTCTTCCCATTCTTATCATTGCTCGTCTTCCTTAAGCCGAATCCCCAGATACACCTTCCTCTTTCTCCCCAAAAACTCCTGCTCAATCCACACATACCTTTTCCTCAGCCGCTGCTTCACAATCCTGTCAAAATACACTCCCACCGGACCGTCTGCCCGAATAATCTGCCCCTCTTTATCCACCTCCACCAACGACCGCCTCACCACATGCTGTGAGTCCTGAACGCTTCTTAAAAACCTCTCCTCATCTTCATCCACACAAAAAAACGAGTCCTGTTGATCACTGAGAAGTCTGGTCAACTTAGGAACTCGTTTTAATTCCAAAAACATTCGTTTTGGATTCTCTGTCGCCACAAACACATAGGCCGGAAATAACGGATACAAGTCAATCTCGCATTTCCCGCCAATCTTTCGCAGTCTTTCCCTTCTGATACAAAAACATTCCTCGTAGTATCCTTCGGGAACAACTCTCTCTATCATCGTGATAAGTTCTTCCTCCTCGCCCGTGCTCGTCTGGATTACATACCACATCAAAATCACCTCATTTTTTGGGCAGGCTTCGCCATATCCACAGCAAATGCCCTGAACTCCCTTTTCTTCTCAATCTTTAGCAAATAAAAACCAAATCATAGCCCAGAACTACAACTTCGTTTCTCCATCTGCCTTATTCTTGTACCCCTTAGAATACTTGCCCTCAACAAACCTTGATACCAGCGCTTTTTATATCAATTCTTGGCCGTAATCTCAAGTCCCATCCACAGCCCCTGTTTCCGAAAACACTTCAGCGGGCTGTCAATCCTTGCCATTCTCTTATGCCGGTCAATCTTCCGAATCCTGCACTCTTTTCCACAAAGAGGCCCTTCTGTAACAAAGGTGAGCCCGTCTCGGATAAATCCTTTTGACATTGCAATACGGTGTTCTTCCCCGCCCACATCTTTCAGGAAACGTTTCTCTGCATCTTCCAGGCACAAGCTATACTCTCCTGAGCCAAAGAACCGAAATACCGCCGCATCATGTGACGCCTTCTCCAACTTCTCTCGGTTTTCCACATCTGCGAACACATATCCCTGAAGCAGAAGCTCGTCTTCACAGTGCCAACTCCCTTTGTACCGTCTCATTTTTTCAAATGTAATCAGGAAAATCTCCGCCTTGTCAGAACAGCAGTATTGCCGACTCAGCAATTCAGCGGCTGTTTTCTCATTTCCCTTTTCACAACGCAGGACATACCAGATGGGAAACACCTCCTTTATTTTCGTGGAGTAAGATACTCTGCGAAAATTATTAAGTAGTTTGCAGTATAAATTAACAAGAAATTATTAATAATTATATCAATATACAGAAAATATATGTTTTATAAGATAATAGAGAGATAAATATACAAAAATAATTATACCAACATTTTCTAAATGCAGTGAAAAGCGATTTAGGTATTGAATTATTCTCATTAGATGGTTATAATAGACGTGTTATCGAAAGAAAAAATCGCAGAGTATCTTACTCTACGATTTTTTTAATCTTCGCTTTTCTGAAATTTTTAAAAATCCTGTCTACCTCTCCTCGCACCACTGAATATATTCATCGGCCCGTTTAATAAACCCGCTAAACTCCGGTACAGTAAAATCTAATTCTGAATGTCTAACCGGATATATAATCCCCTTATTAATCAACTGAGCTCTGGTCGGTGAAATCGTTTTCACTCTTTTATCCAGCTTCTTTGCAATATTAGAAATCGTGCATGGCAACTCATCACATTTCACCATTGCAAATATGAATTTTTTATCTCCATCTGAGCATCTCTCATATCTCACCTTAAAAAAGCCTGTGTCCAATGTATCAAAAAATACAGGAATATGCTCCTTGATATCATCAATATCTATGAAATCCCCATCTGTGCTGTGAAAAACAATCTTGCATAATTGCTGTATAAAAAACGGATAGCCATTTGTGACATTGACAATTTTGTCGATTGCACTGTCCGAATAGAACACGCCAAATTTTTTTGCCGGTTCTTCAATCGCTTTTTTAGCTTGTTCTCTCGTTAAGGACCCGATTTCTTTATATAAAAACAATCTCTCAGAATACGACTTTTCGTCCGAAAGCATTTTGTAGATTTTAGGCAGACCCGCGCCTATAATCATTATTGGATAGCCTAACTGATTCGTACGGTGTAAAGCAGCTATCAAAGAGCCTAACTCTTCAGACTTCATATACTGTATCTCATCTATAAAAAAGCAGATTGGAATTTCCGTTTTATATGCCGTCTCTCCTATTGTGACAAACACTTCTGTTAAACTTTGTGTCAAATTAGTAGAGCTGTACAATTCCTTTTCTTGCAAAGATAAAGAAAATGTATTATCATTCGGGTCAAAAGATATGACTAAAGCTTTTATGGCATCCAAGGGTTTTTGTATCAGATTCCTAAACCTCTCTTTAGCGCTCACTTTTCGCAGAAACGCCTGCGAACAGGCTGCAATCTGGGAAATGAAGTCGTTTCGTTCCTCCACTTCAATATGCCTGCAAAAAATATCTTTATCTTCTGCTATTTTCTGTAATCGGTTAATCAGTACCGTTTTACCAGCGCCCCTCAGTCCGCTAAAAATAATGGATTGGGTTGGAATATTCATTGTAAGGGCAAGAAACATCTGTGTTATATTCTCTATATCTTCGTCACGTCCGGCAAGATACATCGGCATCAAGCCCGCTCCAGGTCTGTATGGATTCACCTTAAACATAGCTTTCCACCTCCAGCCTCATTATTGCATATATCTACATAACTGTCAATAAATATACGTCGAAATACGCACACTAACTCAATAGACTTTGCTAGACTTTTAAGCCATTCACAGAAAAAGGCGTTACCACCCTTCCCAGTAACGCCTCTTTACCTATCTCACTCTCACCGATCCCACTTATCCGCCAAATTCTGAATCTGCGTCTCAAACTTCGCCAACTCCTTATTGGCCAGCCCTTCGTTCTTATACACCACCTCAAGCAGCCTCTTTGCCGCTGCAACCACACGCTGGAACGCCTGTGCAGCACGGGTTCTCGCCGGCTTCTCCACCGCCTTTTTCGGAGCCTTCACCCCTTCTGTCAGAATCTCATTGTTCATCAAGTCAATGGTCCCGCCTGAATAGGGCGCAAACGCCGGATACCCAAGCCTCTCCTCCACCAGACTGGCAAAATTCTCCGTCACCTGATCCTCGCCGTGAACCACAATTACTCTCTCCGGCCTTTTCTCGAACCCATCAAGCCAATCTAAAAGACCGTTCATATCCGCATGGCCGCTGATGCCCTTAAGAGTTTCAATCTTCGCGTTCACCGTAATATTTTCCCCAAACAGCTTCACACTCTCAGCGCCCTCAATCAGCTTACGTCCCAGAGTCCCAACAGCCTGATAACCCACGAAACAGATGGTACACTCAGAACGCCACAGATTGTGCTTCAGATGGTGCCGAATCCGTCCTGCTTCACACATACCGGATGCAGACAGGATTACCTTAGGTTTCTCATCAAAATTAATCATACGAGACTCGTCGCTGGTAATGGTAGTCTTAAGTCCTGGAAATAAAAGAGGGTTAATCCCCTTTTCTACTAAAGCCATGGCCTCCTCGTCAAAACAGGACTTCACATTTTTGTTAAATACATTGGTCGCTCCAATCGCCAGCGGACTGTCCACATAGACCTCAAATCCAGGGAATTCCGGTAAAAGCTCCCTCTCCTTAATATCCCTGATAAAATATAGAATCTCCTGAGTGCGCCCTACCGCAAAGGAGGGAATGACCACATTTCCTCCCTTGGCAAAAGTCTCCCTTAAAATCCTGGTAAATTCACCGATATAATCCGGAAGCACATCCCCGTGAGTCCGGTCGCCGTAGGTGGACTCAATCACAATGTAGTCCGCCTCCTTCACCTTCTTTGGCTCTTTAATAATCGGCTGATTAGCATTTCCCACGTCGCCGGAGAAAACGATCTTCTTCGTGACTTTCTCCTCCGTAACCCAGACCTCAATGCTGGCCGAGCCTAAGAGATGCCCCATGTCATGAAACTGTACGTCAATCCCATCGCATAGGGTAATCCGCTGCTCATAATCGCAGGGCGCCAAAAGCTTGATGGCAGCGTCGGCATCCTCCATGGTATACAACGGCTCAAAAAGAGCCTCCCCGCTTCTCCTGCCTTTTCGATTCCTCCACTCAGCCTCAAATTCCTGAATGTGGGCGCTGTCACGGAGCATGATGTTACAAAGGTCCGATGTGGCAAATGTTGTAACAATCTCTCCCGCAAATCCCTGTCTGCACAGAAGGGGAATCTTGCCGGAGTGATCGATATGCGCATGTGTCAAAAGAACATAGTCAATCTCACTGGCAGGAACTGGCAGCTCCTGATTCTCATACAGGTCGGGTCCCTGCTCCAACCCACAGTCAATCAAAATATTCTTTCCGCATGCATTCAGGTAATGGCAGCTGCCGGTTACCTCGTGGGCCGCCCCAATAAACTCAAGTTTCATACCTCCAACCCCTTTTTCTTTTCATTATATCATTATTCGGGGTCTCTTTCTATGAATACTTTGCATCTTTTATGAATACTTTACCATCTCCCGTTTCAATCTCTGCATAATCTTCTTTTCAAGCCTTGATATGTAGGACTGGGAAATTCCAAGAATATCTGCCACCTCCTTCTGGGTTCGTTCCTCCCCGTCCGGCATCCCCAGACCAAACCGCATTTTGATAATCGTCCTTTCTCTCCCTGATAGACGGCTGATTGCCTTAATCAGCAGCTTCCTCTCGACTTCATTTTCCAAATCCTTATAAATCGTATCCTCCTCCGTCCCCAGAATGTCCGACAGAAGCAGCTCATTGCCGTCCCAATCCACATTTAACGGCTCGTCGATGGATACCTCCATCTTAGTCTTATTATTTCTGCGCAGATACATGAGAATCTCATTTTCAATACAGCGGGACGCATAGGTGGCAAGCTTAATATTCTTTTCTGGGTTAAATGTATTAATGGCCTTGATTAGTCCAATCGTTCCGATGGAAATCAAATCCTCCACCCCCACCCCTGTATTGTCAAATTTTTTCGCAATGTAAACCACAAGCCTTAAATTGTGCTCAATCAGTATTTTCCTGGCCGACTCGTCGTCCTCTGAACCTAAGTCGTTGATTGCCGCCGTCTCCTCGCTGGTATTCAGCGGGGCGGGCAGAATATCTGAGCCACCGATATAGTGGACGTCCTTCTTATCCGGAAAAAATAATGTCCGAAAATCCGGAACTACCTTCAGTTTAAATTGATGCGGTACTGCAACTCTTATTACCATAGTCTATCCCTCCTATTAAGACATCAGGATTCAAAATCATCTCATAACGGTCAGCCGTCAAATCTCCCTCACAGATGGCTGCCAGCGGTTTCTCAATCCATTCCTTTTCTTTTCTGCATACATACATCCCATCCAGCGTTACTAATGGCATTACACCTTCCGCTTTTCCGATAGAGTGATATGAAATATAACGTATTCCTGCTATGTCATTTTCTCCCCATAGTTTCTTGATTACATTTTTGTCAATAATGCTGACTGGCTTTCCCGTAATATCGTCCTTCAGACAGTTACCCGTATCAATCAATGCCTGTACGATAACCCTTTTTGCGCCCACTTGCAGCACCACCTGACACCTATACCTGCTCTGCCTTCCTAAGTACACCACCAAACTCCAGATACCAGATACGATATAGTAGCTGGCGACTGCCAGTGCCAAAAAGAGGCTTCCTAAGCGCACATACTGTCTGAGGAACCCGAAGACCCCGCCTAAAAGGAAACCGCTGATATAGAGCAGAATCCACGCCCTAAAAAGCTCTTTAAATCCCTGGGTCTTAAGCCCTGTCTTGACCATTACTATATTTGCCAGTCCATGGAGTAGTATGAGTTTCACAGACGCATATGGAACAGGCAGGGCAACGGCAAGGCAGGTCAGAAGCGCCCCGAAAAGTGCCCCAAGACAAACTCTCCAGTATGCCTCGTTGTTTCCGAGCATCTTGCGCACCACCGCAAGCAGGATAAAGTCCATTGCAAAATTTTCCAGAAAAAACACGTCTATGTACAACTCATAATGCACACTCCACCTTCTTTCTTTGGATACGATCAGTGACACGAAATCGATTTATTACTTAAGCAAGATTAATTATACGAGCCACGGCAAAAAGATTTTGTCAGATGGTGGGACGAATCCCAATTTTCGTTCGACAGACCGAGTCCACCACAAGATGTAGTTTGATAGAAAATGGATTTGTGGGAATTCCTCGATTTGAGGCACAAGACTTTGTATCTTTTTTTGACATAAAAGAAAGAATTATAAGAGAATAAACTGCAAATTACTGGAAATAATTGGAGATTTCTGTTATCTAATGGCAGATTTTGTCAAATACTCCCGAAAAGACAGACTTCCAAAAAAGTGACTCTATATCATTTATCTATAAAACCACAAAAAGACCCGAACACACTTCCATGTGTCCGAATCTTTTACGGAACTCTATTCATCTGCCAAAAAGGACAACACCCTTACTTCTTAAAGAAATCCGGTATCTTAATTGACTGCTCCTTCACCTTACTGGAGGGAGTCCTTGGTGTATCCAAAGAAGGCGCTGTTCCGCCTACAGGACGCCTGGGCATTGCTGAAGCGCCGCTGTTCTTCATGCCCCCCATTCCAAAGTCCAGCCTTGGTGCAGCCGGTCCGCCCTGCTGCATAGACCTGTCGTATCCGCCCTGCTGCATACCGCCCATACCGCCGGCCGGATGACCCATACCGCCGCCGTTCCTTGGCGTCTCAAGCCTTGATTTCAGCTTGGATGCGCTTCCTCCTACATTGTGGAGTCCGGTTGCGATTACGGTAATGGTAGCCTCGTCTGTCCTGGCATCGTCATACATAGCGCCGAAGATAATGTTCGCATCCTCACCTGCAAGTTCCTGCACATACTCAGCCGCGTCAGACGCGTCCATAAGTGTAATATCTCCGGATACATTAATAATAACGTGGGATGCACCTGCGATGGTCGTCTCAAGCAGCGGACTTGATACAGCCTGCTTAACAGCCTCAAGGGCTTTGTCGTCGCCGCGGCCCTGTCCGATCCCGATATGTGCAATACCCTTGTCCGTCATTACTGTCTGAACATCCGCAAAGTCAAGGTTAATGAGAGCCGGTACATTAATCAGGTCGGTAATACCCTGGATACCTTGCTGCAATACCTCATCCGCCTTCTTAAGCGCCTCAGGCATGGTGGTACGCCTGTCCACCACCTCAAGCAGCTTATCGTTGGGAATTACAATCAGAGTGTCCACACTCTCTTTAAGCTTCTCGATTCCTGACAGCGCATTGTTCATACGCGTCTTGGACTCAAAACGGAAGGGCTTCGTCACTACGCCGACTGTCAGCGCCCCAAGCTCCTTGGCAATCCGCGCAACCACAGGCGTTGCGCCGGTTCCCGTACCGCCGCCCATACCGCAGGTTACGAACACCATGTCCGCCCCCTTAAGAGCAGAGGACACTTCCTCCGCGCTCTCCTCTGCAGCCTTCTCGCCAATCTCAGGCCTTGCACCTGCTCCAAGCCCCTTTGTAATCTTCTCACCAATCTGCATAAGCGTCGGCGCCTTACATAACTGGAGCGCCTGCTTATCTGTATTAATAGCAATAAACTCAACACCGGCAATCTGCTCATCGATCATTCGGTTCACAGCATTATTGCCGCCGCCGCCGACTCCAACAACAATTATCTTCGCCGCAGCTTCTGATTCATTCGTTTTAATTTCTAGCAAGGGTTTCTCCTCCTTTGTTATCCTTATTATATATTATACATCCCACACATAAAGCAAATGAAATGTGTTCTTTGCCATATATACTATATAATATAGACTTTTGTGCAAAATATCAATAGAATTCCTCTATTTTTCTCAATTTTATTCTCGCTTTTCTTTGAAAGACCAACATAATCCTGTGATTCTTCCATTCCCGTCTCAATACGGCTCTAAAAAAATCATTCGGTAATTCCTGCAGCCTGTGCCTCCTGGGTTTGATTCGATAGCTCCTGGGAGTCCTCTAAAGAATCCTCTAGCTCTCCCTCTACTTCAGCAGGAATATCCTGAGGAAGCGCACCCTCCTCGAAGGTAATGGTTCCCTGAACCTCAGAGTAATTTTCCAGATGAAGCGTCCCCTCCTTATCCCCAATCTTTTCAAGGATTGGCGCAATCTGCGCAATCTGCACAGCCGACACATTCTTTCCAAGACGAATCCGGATTCTCCCTACATAGAGGCAGATTACGTCCTCCTCGCACACAATCCGGTCCGGCTTAAGGTCATGTTTTGTAATCTCTCTGGAGGTCTCAAGAATCTGCTCAAAGATTTTGGTGTTCTTACTCCTAAGATGCTCATACAGCTTCACCTCTCCAAGTCCAATCCCTTCAATATAGGGAACCCCCTCAATCAGCGCAGACGATTCCAGCACCACCAGCCCCTCCTTATCGAAATAATCATAAAGCTCTCCATTCTGTATGTATCCCACAATGGGCTTTTCCTTTACCTCAATCTTAACGCTCCACGGGGCTTTCAGGCGCACCTTCATCTGCTCCAGACAAGGCAGCGTCTTCCCTTTTCCCAAAGCATATTTCCCCAAAATATACAATGCATTAACCGAAAAATCGTCATTCTGAACCGTTTCGATGATTTCCTTCTCAGTCACATAATCGTTTCCCTTAACCTCAATCTTCTGGACATAGAACAAAAGAAAGATGATTGCCGCAATAATCGCCAAACCAAGAAATAGAACGATAAACGCATATATCCTATGTGACTTTTTCTTCCTTCTTCTCCTGTTACCCATTTCTTATACTCCCCTATTTTACCCAGGATGATACGCTTAACACAAGCCCCATCTCCACCAGCAAAAACATGACCGAAGTTCCGCCATAGCTGATAAAGGGCAGCGTAATCCCCGTATTCGGTATAGTATTCGTAACCACCGCAATATTCAGGATTACCTGAATCATCATATGTCCCATAGCTCCCGTGGCGATTAGCGCGCCGAACAAATCGGCTGCATGAGTCGCAATCACAAAAAATCTCCAGATTAAAATCAGAAACAGAATCAACACAAACCCTGCGCCAAACAAGCCCAGTTCCTCGCAGATAATAGAAAAAATCATGTCGTTCTGCGCCTCCGGAACAAAACCAAGCTTCTGGATACTCTCCCCAAGACCACGCCCAAACAAGCCGCCTGACCCGATGGCATACAACCCCTGCAGCGTCTGATAGCCCTTCTCATAGGCTTCCGGATTCCGCCAGATTGCAAGACGCTCTAAGCGATAACTCTCAAGCGCCAGGAACACGGCCATGAACCCCACGCCCAGAAGCCCCATGAAAATAAACTGTCCGTACTTAGGGCTTGCCACGAAAATCAATATAACGCCAATCCCCAGAATAATGATGGCTGTACTTAAGTTGCTGGCCCCCACAAGGCCCACCACCGGAAGAATCATTAGCATAATCTTCAGCATGGTACGCATTTTCCCAATATCCTTCACATTCCTCGTCACCATCTGGGCAAGAAATAGAATCAATGCAACCTTGGCGAACTCCGACGGCTGAAAGGATAACGGTCCCAAAGACAGCCATCTTTTGGAACCGTTAATCTCATCACCTATGAACAAGACTGCCACTGATAAAAGGATCGCCGTCAGATATCCAAGAACGGCGAAATGCCGCCATACATGATAATCCATATTAGCAACCACGAACATTCCGGCGATTCCAAGCAATGTCGCAAAAACCTGCTTCTTTAAATAGTAAAACGAGTCATGGAACTTTACGTCCCCATTGTAGGCACTGGTACTGTAGAGGATTACAAGTCCCGTAATCACAAGCAGAAATAACGCGGTAAGAAGCGTATAATCAAACTTTCTGTTCTTAGACGGTGTCAATATATGCCACTCCTTATAAGGAATTTACAATCTCTTTGAACTTCTCTCCACGTACCTCAAAGTTCGGGAACATCCCCCAACTGGCGCATGCAGGCGACAGAAGGACTGCATCTCCCGCTTTTGCCGCTTGCGCTGCACCAAGCACAGCCTCCTCAAAGGTATCGGCAAACTGATAATCTTTGAAGCCGCAGGCAAGCGCGTCCCTGGCAATCTTCTCCTTCGTCTCTCCCACCAAAATCAATTTCTTTACTTTCCCGTCAAAACTGTTAATCCAATCTGTATACACAGAATCCTTGTCATATCCGCCGCCAATCAATACGGTAGGGCGGTTCATAGCCTGAATTCCCTTGATGGCAGCATCCGGATTCGTTCCCTTAGAATCGTTATAGAAGACAACTCCGTTCTTCTCCGTCACATACTCAATCCGATGCTCTACTCCCTTGAAAGCCAGCACGCTATTTCTGACTATCTCCTCAGGCACACCGTACACTAAAGCCATTGCCGCAGCCGCCATGACATTTTCATAGTTGTGGGTTCCCAGAAGCTTCAGCTCATCCACCCCACAGATACAACTCTTTCTGTCATTATGGTAAATAATATTGCCGTCCTCAAGATAGATACCCTTTTCTAGTTTACGCCGGCTGCTGAAATATAGAACCTGAGCCCGTATATTTTCACCAAATTCCCGTGTAAGAGGGTCCTCATAGTTCAGAATACAGTAATCCTCCTCCGTCTGGTTCCTGGCTATATTCTTCTTGGCATTTACATATGCCTCCATAGTGTGATGGCGGTTTAAGTGATCCGGAGTAAAATTTAAGATAGCGCTGACCCTGGGACGAAAATCTATGATAGTCTCCAACTGAAAGCTGCTCATCTCCGCAACCGTAACGGAAACCTCATCCATCAAAGAAACAGCAGTTGTATAAGGATTGCCGATATTGCCCACCACAAAGGTCTTTCTATAATTCCCCATAATCTCGCCAAGTAAAGCTGTAGTGGTTGTCTTCCCATTGGTTCCCGTAATGGCAAGCACATCCCCCTTTCCTGCTTCATAAGCAAGCTCTACCTCTCCTGTAATCAGTATTCCCTGCTCCCTCATCCGATTCACAATGGGAAGGTCAGTCGGAACTCCCGGACTTAGGATTACAATATCCAGAGCGCCGTATAATTCCTCAGGAAAAGCGCCGAGCACAATCTGCGCCTGGCTTCCTTCCCCCAGTTTACTGTGAAGCTCAGCCTCACTAAGCTTCTCGTTGCCGTCATAGAGCACTACCTCCGCCCCACAAGTCTCCAAAAGCTTTGCCGCTCCAATACCGCTGATTCCTGAGCCGAATACCAGAACCTTCTTCTTCGTTACTTCCATATTCCATGTCTCCTCCTACATAGCCATCAGCGCAATCAAGCAGAGAAGGGCCGTAATAATGGAAAATACCGCTACCACTCTCGTCTCCGACCATCCGCACAGCTCGAAATGATGATGTATGGGCGCCATCTTAAAAATCCGCTTGCCGCCTGTTTTCTTAAAATATGTCACCTGTATCATAACCGACAACACTTCCACCAGATAAATAAGCCCCACAATAATAATGAAAATCGGCATCTGCAGCATGTAAGCTGTGGATGCGACAAATCCTCCCAGGGCAAGGGAGCCAGTGTCTCCCATAAATACGCTGGCAGGATATACATTAAATAAGAGGAAGCCAAGCAAAGCGCCCACCACAGCACAGGTAACCGGCTCGATGCCGCTTTTGGTCCCGATTGCCACCACCGTAAAAAATGTAGCCACCAACACGGTGACGCTGGAGGCCAGACCGTCCAGACCGTCTGTGAAATTTACGCCGTTCACAGTCCCGATTACTGCAAAAAACATAAGCGGAATCGCGAGCCAACCAATGTTCCAGTATCTTCCGCCAGAAAAAGGAATCAACATGGCCAGGGATACATCCGTAAACTTAATCATATAAAATGCGAATATTGCTGTCACCACAATCTGCAGAGCCATCTTCTGTTTTGGGAACAAGCCGTCCGAACGCTTCATCACCACTTTCAGATAATCGTCCAGAAATCCGATGATTCCAAAGCCAAGAGTCACAAATAGAATCGGAATGATCTTGGGATAATCCTTGATGTAAATGACCGACGTGACCACCACGCTTAAAAGAATGATGACGCCTCCCATGGTCGGCGTACCGGCTTTCTTGAGGTGAGACTTCACCCCCTCCTCCCTCTCCGTCTGGCCCATCTTTAATTTTCTGAGCACAGGGATGATTAACGGCCCCATCACCACACTCAGCGCAAATGCAATCAGCACTGGAATCAATACACTATAATCCATATATCCACCTCTTTATCTCTTTCGTTAATTATAAATTTTAACTACCCTAGTATACTTCATTTCCTACTCTTTTTCAATGCCAAGATAAGGCAATATGCTCTCAAATATATTCCGTATTACCGGCGCCGCAATAGTTCCCCCGTAATAGATTCCCTGAGGATTATAAATGACGCACATCCCAAGCACCTGGGGATTGTCTGCCGGCGCAAAGCCGATAAAAGAAGAAATGTATTTGTTAGCGCTTCTGGGCAGGGTCTGTGAGGTCGCTGTCTTTCCGCCGATAGAATAACCCTCAATATACGCGTTCTTACCTGAGCCCTCAGACACGACGCTCTCAAGCAGCATCCTCATGGTTGCCGAGGTTTCCGCAGAAACAATCCCTTTCTCCTCCTCATACCTGAATTCCTCCACCTCTTTCCCCTGGCCGTCAAGAATACGCACGCCGAAATGAGGCGTCACCCTTCTTCCTCCGTTGATCAGAGCGCTGAAGGTGGTTGCCATCTGCATGGGCGTCACTTGAAAAGACTGTCCAAAACTCATGGTCGCCAGCTCTACCATTCCTACATTTTCCTTCTTATGCATAATGGTGCCCGCCTCTCCCGGAAGGTCTACGCCGGTCAAATCCATCAGTCCGAACTGCTTAAAATACTTGTAGAAATTGTCGGTCCCAAGCCGAAGCCCAATATCGATGAATACAGGATTGCAGGAATTCTGGATGCCCTGGACAAAATTCTCTCCCCCATGGCCGCCCACTTTATGACAGCGGATTTTTCGATCCTCCACCACCCGATAGCCCGGACAGCTAAAAGTATCCTCAAGCCTGACTGCCCCTGCCTCCAGACAGGCGGACGCTGTGATTGCCTTGAAGGTAGAGCCTGGCTCATAGGTATCGTTAATGCAGCCGTTCCTCCACATCTGGTTCAACGCATTCTGGCGCTCCTCGTCTGACATGGAGGCGCTGTCTGCACCGCTATTCAGGGTAAATGGGTCGTTGAGATTGAACTCCGGCACATTTACCATGGCAAGAATCTCCCCGTTCTGAGGGTTCATCAGCAGGATTCCCACTTTGTCCGCCTGTTTTTCCTCCATGACCTTCTCTGCCATCTGCTGGGCGTACATCTGAATATTGTAGTCTAAGCTAATCTGCAGCGTATTACCGGCCACAGGCTCCACCCGATCCTCTGCGACACCGTTTAACTCCACTCCCCTGGCGTCCGTGGTGGTTAGAATCGTCCCATTCTTTCCTTTCAGATATTCTTCGTACTTCACCTCAAGCCCAATGATTCCCTGGTTATCTCCTCCTGTGAAGCCAAGAACCTTGGAGGCAAGCTCATTGTAAGGATAGTAGCGTTTGAAATCCTCGTCTACCTTCACGCCGTCTAATTCCATATTACGGATGTTGTCCCCTGTCTCCTTATCCACATTCGTTTTAATCCTCTCCATGGAGGACACCTTCTCCACACGCTTACGGACAACTGCCTCGTCCATCTCAAGAGCCTCCGCCAAGGTTTTGATTACCTTCTCCGGCTCACGGATCTGGCTGTGAATCACGGATATGGTGCAGACCGTCTTGTTGGTGGCAAGCACTTCTCCGCGGGCGTCCAGAATCTCTCCGCGGGCAGCTTTAATCTCCCGTTCCCTCTCATGGAGATCCTCTGCCTTCTTCTGATAGTATTTTGCATCAAATACCATCAGGTAGACAAGCCTCCCCACCAACGCCAGGATGATTATGGCGGCAACGACGAATACAACCAATATCTTCCTCTTGTTATATGTTTTATTCTTCATAATGTAAAAACCTCGCAAAAGCTGTTTGTATAATTTATTACCGCTTTTGCAAGGTTATGAATCCTATGTCCGAATATCCTTAGTTTCCTGCTTCTAACACAGCATCTGCCGCCGCCTTCTCAATCCCCAGATAAGGGAATACCTCTCTCATAATATCAGCCGCAAGCTGAATCGCATAGGCGCATACCTCCTGTTTCGCTACATTCGGCTCATCCACAATCACATAAACCATCACCTGAGGATTCTCCTGAGGCGCGTAACCGATAAACGACAATAGATAATTATTTGCCGAACGAGGCTGCTTTTCCGCTGTACCCGTCTTTCCACCCAGGTCATATCCTTCGACTGCCGCCGATTTTCCGGTTCCCTCCTCCACAACGCCAAGCATATAATCCTTAAGAAGCTCGCTGGTCTCCTTGGAAACGGTCCTTCTAAGCACCACAGGATTCTTATTCTCCACCAAGTCTCCGTTCTCATCCCAAATCTGCCTTACCACACGGGGCTTATAGTAATTTCCCCCGTTAATCAGTGAGCAGAAGGACGCCGCAAGCTGTGTCATGGTTGTATTAAAATTCTGCCCAAAGGCGTTGGTTGCCAGACTGGCTGAATCCATATTCTCCACATCATAGAGTATTCCTGTAGACTCCCTTGGCAAATCAATTCCCGTAGACTCCCCGAAGCCGAACAACTCCTGGTATCTGCTGAATTCCTCTTTGCCCAGGCTCTGCCCAATCTGCATCAGCGCCACATTGCAGGAATTCTCAAGGGACTGCTTTAACGTCTGTGTCCCGTGGCCGTTTCGGTTGTTACAGTGGATATCATGGTCTCCTACATGCATCACCCCTCCACAGGAATAGTTCTCCTCTCCTGTCAGAATTCCCGTCTCCAGCCCCGCCGCTATGGTAAAGGGCTTGAAGGTGGAGCCTGGCTCATAGGGCTCGCTGACGCAGAAATTATTCCAAAGCTCATTGTATTTTTCTACCTTCTCCTCCTCAGACATGGCCTCTATAGCTTCCGCCCCATAATATTTCGTCAAGTCTCTTGGCTGGTTCAAATCGAAGTTGGGATAAGACGCCTCTGCCAGAATCTCCCCATTCTGGGGATTCATAATGAGAACCGCCGTATTCTTGCTGCCCTCTCCTGGCCTGGCCTCATTCTTGTGAGCCTCATTAAACGCAAGGATATGCTTCTCCACAATGTTCTGCACCTGCAAATCAATGGTAGAAACCACCGTATTCCCTGTGGTGGGCTCCTTCACCGTCCGCTCAAAGGTAGAATCCTCATCCAGATACCCGTATTCTTTTCCGTCCGTCCCGTTGAGAATGGAATTGTAGGACGCCTCAATCCCACAGCTTCCCACATTTCCATTCACCGTAAAGCCGATTACGTCGCTGGCTAAGGTATTGTAAGGATACTTCCTGATATAGTCGTCTTCCAGCCAGATTCCTTTGACATTAGGATAATTCTCCTCGTCTGCGTCAACTGCCGCAAATGCCTGGGCTGTCTCATAATCCACGCTTTTTCTAAGGATGCTGTATCTGCTGGTGGGCTTTTCTTCTATAATCTGGCGTACCGTTGCCTCCTCAATCCCAAAACAGTCCCGAAGCGCCCCAATGGTGGGCTCGATATAATCCTCGTCGCTTAGCATATACTGGACGTCCAAAATCACGTTGTATACCCGCTCGCTGGTGGCAATCTTCGTCCCGTTGCGGTCCACAATATCCCCCCGCTTAAAGGGAATCGTCCTGCTGTCATACTGCTGCCTGTCAAGCACGATTTTGGTATAGTCCGAACCGTTGGAGGCATTGATATAAGTAATCCTTCCCACTAAGATAACAAAAGCCAGTATAATCGTCACAAACAATAATACCAGCTTTTTCTGCATGAATTTTGTAAATTTTGTCCGCAATAAACTCTTTGTATTTTTCGCCATGTCACACCTCTATCTGCTGCGTTTACCTGACTGGGCAAGCACACCGTCATCTGGGATCTCCTCAAGCTGTCTGACATAATCCGTCGCCGGATTATCATATTCTACAATCTGCTCAGGAGACGCATAGACCATGCCTAGCTGATTCTGGGCCCGTTCTCTGATCTCGTCAAGATTCACGGAATCCATCACAGCATTATACTTGGCGTTATTCTCTTCTTTTAAGTTAGCCAGCTCTTTTTGCATGGCTGTGATGTTCTTTGATCGATCCGTAATACGTGACTGAAGCTTCACATAGTTCACACACACAATGACTGCTGTAACTGCCGCCACAGTAAGGAAAATCACATAGGCGGAATTCATATGAAGCGCCTGTTTCCTGTTCTTTAAAACCTGCTTACTTACCTTCTTCTTCGGTCTTTCAGGTGACTGCTCATGGTACGCCGGCTCCACCTCCACCGCCACATTTCCGTAAACATATGGCGCCTGGTTTCCCCGTCTTCTGTACTGCTGCCCTCGATTGGCACGATTCTTTACCGCCATGTAAGTCACCCCTTCCCGTCAAATGTCCTGCCTGATTTCCTTATGCCCGTTCAAAAATCCGAAGCTTCGCGCTCTTTGCGCGGCTGTTCTCCTTAAGCTCCTCCTCGTCCGGCAAAATCGGCTTTTTAGTAACAATACTCCCCTTTGAGACTTTCCCGCATACACATACAGGAAAATCCGATGGACAGGTGCACGGATGCTCATTCTTCTTAAATGCACTCTTTACGATCCTGTCCTCCAGTGAGTGGAATGTTATGATACATAACCTCCCTCCTGGCGTAAGCAATTCGATCATGTCGTCCAATGACTCACGCAAGACCTCCAATTCTCGATTCAGTTCAATACGAATTGCCTGAAACGTCCGCTTTGCCGGATGTCCCGACTTCTTCTGAAACTTCATCGGTATGGCTCTTCTTACAATCTCCGTCAGTTGGCCCGTCGTCTCGATTGGCGCTCTCCCGCGCTCGATTACGATATGTCTGGCGATATTCTTCGCAAACTTATCCTCCCCGTAATCTCGGATGACACGGTAAAGCTCTTTTTCTTCATAGTCATTGACAATGTCTCTGGCCGTCATCTTCTGCCTGGTATCCATCCGCATATCCAGCGGCGCGTCCTCTCGGTAGGAAAACCCCCGTTTTACCGTATCCAACTGGTACGATGATACGCCCAGGTCAAGGATAATTCCATCAACCTTATCAATTCCTAATTCATGGAGTCTTGACTTCATGTCACAATAGTTACTCCTGACTATAGTGACCTTCTCCCCGAAGTCTTTGAGTCGAATACCTGCCGCCTCAATGGCAGCGGCATC